>Ga0207422_1000300_pt1 | contig 177626 bp, 145 predicted proteins | sample MarCyaLeptolynsp_FD_187757 | JGI IMG/M metagenome (GOLD analysis project Ga0207422, IMG submission 187757) | Marine cyanobacterial communities from Panama - species 1 Leptolyngbya sp. (SPAdes) | ecosystem: Environmental > Aquatic > Marine > Unclassified | place: Panama: Panama City | collected...
TCCCCCCCCCCCCACTCATTAAATTTTTTATGTTTAATTATTGCTTGTTTTTTACTTTTTAATGGACAATTTTTAATTGCTCAAGAACCATTTGATGATTTTTGTGGCACACCCCCATCTGAAATACCTGATCCACCTGGTGTGTATTCAAAATCTGTTGACCCTGCCTATTTGGTTAATTTTGATCCTGTTTCTTTTAATATTTTCTTTTGGGGGATTGCTGATGATGATGGAGAATGGAACGGCTCACCAATGACTTTGCAAAAAGCAGAGGATGCCGTTACGTTATTAAATGAACATTTTGGGCCGTTTAATATTTGTTTTTAACCTACAGGGTATGGATATTATAAAATCTACTGATTATCATGAAGGCCAAAGTTTAGGTTCAGTTATTTCTTTTGCTAATCAGAATGGCTATGTAAAAGAAAACTCTTATAATGTTTATGTGCCAAACACCTTTACAGGTTTTACAGGAGCTACGAGTTATTTTAGTACAAATATTGGAATTAGAGCTTGTTGTGTTGTTCACACATCTTTTATTCATGAAATGGGTCATACATTAAACTTATATCATACTTTTGGCAATAGTAACACGAGACCTCATCCTACAAATTGTGAACGTGTAACTAGAAATATAAATCACCCTAATTACAATGCACACGAGGCGGGTGATGAATTACACGACACTAATGCAGTCCCAAATTTTTTTAGAGAACAGCATAATTATGTAGCTTCTGCAGTTGAAGAAGCAGACATAGGTTATTATTGGTCTATTGCGAGAAGAGATATTGCATTTAGTCCAATTGGATTTAGCAGTTTCCCTGATGCTATTGCTATAGAACAAGCCTTGATAGATTATGGCTTTACTACTTCAGAAATAAATCATTTAAAGTTTAATCCTGCGGTAAGTAATGCTTACTATGACTTAGCTACAAAAACCTATACTCCAGATAGTCGCATTAATGACCCAAATTTAGCTTTTTTTAAAGATTGTCAAGGAAGTCCTTATCAAATAAATACCATTGATATGAGGAATTTTATGGCTTATACCCATTCAAGTAGTAAAGAACTGTTTAATACCGGACAAGGTATTAGAATGCACGAATCAATAAACAACACTCAAAGCAATGCCAATCTTGTTGCCGCAATGTCTCAAAATTCTTATGATTTATTTTTTAAAGACAGCAATGAAGACATAGGACAAGAACCCAATATTCATACAGATAATGTGTTGTGGCATAGCCCTGATATATGGGTAAGAAATCAAAACGATGGTCAAACCAATCAGGCACATCAAAACCCGGAATATGATCCCGTTATCCCAAATTATCTATATGTGCGGATTACAAACAAAGGATGTAGTCCCTCCTCGGGCAATGATGAGTTAAAACTCTATTGGGCAAAAGCAAATACACAACTACTTTGGGATTTACACTGGAATGGAACTTTATTTGTTAATGGTATTTTAATGGGTGATCAAATAACCACTCTAAATATCCCGATTATTCAACCCGGTGAAGAAATCATTTTAGAAGCTGAGTGGCTAGTTCCAGATCCTGAGGACTATATAGGTATAAATGTAAATCCATGGCATTTTTGTTTATTGGCACGCATAGAATCTGAAAACGACCCAATGACTGTTCCGGAAGTTGAATTTTTACCTCATAATGTCAGGAATAATAACAATATCGCTTGGAAAAATACCACCGTGATTGATATTATACCAAATACACCAACTATTGGAGGCTTAGTTGCGGTAAGCAACCCATTTACCACAACCAAAACCTATACCTTAGAGCTATTTTCTGAGAGCAATGAATCAGGAAAAGCCATTTATGATGAAGCTGAGGTGACTATTGAAATGGACGAAATCCTCTTCAATGCTTGGGAAATTGGAAACAAAGCCGGAGCTAATTTTAACACAACTAGCAATGAAAAAAAGTTAATTGCCGCAGGCAACAATGTGCTTTTTGATAATATACAGCTTTCACCGCAAGATTTTGGAACTGTTTATTTAACCTTTAATTTTTTGACTAAAGAATTAACCGATAAAACAACATACACATACCACGTGATTCAAAGAGATAAATCCACAAATCAAATAGTGGGAGGAGAAACGTATGAGATAAGAAAACAACCTCGTCCGGGATTTACAGCCGATGCAGGAGACGACAAAGAAATTGAAAGAAACGAGAGTGTTACATTACAAGCTGAAACCATCAATGAAGATGCGGTTTATAATTGGTATGATACAGATGGCAACCTTATTGCAACCGGAAGTACATTAACTATATCCCCCGAGTTTTCATTACAATACAAACTGGAAATCATTTCAGATTTAGATGGCCTAAAAGATTATGATGACATAGCGGTAACTGTAAACCCCTACAGAATTATTAGTATATCCCCCAATCCAACAAATTTACAAGTGACTGTAAATTATCAGGCAGATGGGGCAAACTCTTCTTATATAATGATCGTTAACCAAAACTCAGGAAATTCAGAGAATTTTATATTAGACACAACTTTAAATACAGTAAACCTAGATCTAAGTCATTTAACCTCTGGCTTGTATAGCGTTATTTTAGTTGCTAATGGAGAGGTACAAGATTCTAAAAATCTTCTAAAAAACTAAAACATTATGAAAGCAATAAAAAACTTAAACTTTATATGGGTTGTATTATTCCTTTTCAATCTACCCACTGCGATAGGGGATCCAAAAACTTCTAATTTGTATGCACAAGACCCACTTTTAATAAATAACTCTTGGTTTGTGCATAGTGCTAGAGATAGTAATGTTTCCAATTTTGTTTGGGATAATAGCACTTTGACTTTTCAGGAATTAAAATTTGAGATAACCTTTCAAAGTAATAAAATAATTGTGGAGGGTTGTTGTGGTGGTTTGTTTGAGATGGATGTTAATTATATAAACAACTTTGAATTAGAAATCCTCGATTTAAATGAAATTGAATCAATCCCTTGTGAACAACAACATGTCACTAATTTTTACCATGCTATTAAGGGAAGTTTTACAAGCATGATAGGTGAAACTATTGCTTTTGCAATACAAAACAATCCCTTTGAATCTGGTATAAAAGACATCCTTTTTAATCATCCTTCAAATTCAAGTTTTATTAAATTTTTAAATACTCCCAATGAAATAAATGATCAAGCTCAAGCCCCATATTGGGGGCAAGAGCTTCCCATGCATCAATGGAGCTTAACGCGTGTCCTATATGAGGGACAAACCCATGATTTGCCCTACGGGGCTGCTCTCACAGTTGCAGATATATTTGAAGGTACATTTTTAATAACTATTTGTGGCGAAATTTTTGTTGCCTTAAATTTCAGTTGGTACTTAGATGTTGAGGAATTAATTGGACCTTGCTTTATCAGTTGTGGTAATCTTGAGAATACAACTGCCCCTTGTGAGCCAATAGCTGGTATTGATGAGAGTTATTTACAGACCTTTAAGCAAAATGCTTATAATTTTCTTATTGATAACATAGACCAAACTATGGAATATGAATTTGATTTTGGGACAAGTAGTCATAACGCTAGAAAGTTGATTATTTCTGATTTTTCTCAAAACAAACTTATTTTTCACAGTACCGATAATTTTTTAAACATCGTTGACACACCTTTATCATCAAAAATAAGTGTTTACCCGAATCCCGTTATAGAAACATTACACATAAACCAAAATAAACATCAATTTGTAACTGCAATTATTTATAATGTACAGGGTAAAAAAATGGGGCAACATTTACTTGAAAACAGCAAATCAATCATTGATGTGAAATCGTTTATAGCAGGCCTGTATTTTTTAGTTTTGGAAAGTGAAAAAGGTGAGCGGGTTACGCAAAAGCTTGTGAAAAAATAAGCCTCCACTCAGCCCCTCCTTTGGAGGGGTGGGTAGTAGTCAATTAAGTTAATTAGATATTTTTACTAAATAGGAGGAATTCTACAAATCAAACTTTATACCCTGTGCCAAAGGCAACTCAGTGGTATAATTAATGGTATTGGTCTGTCTTCTCATATAGATTTTCCAGGCATCACTTCCGCTTTCACGTCCGCCGCCGGTATCTTTTTCACCACCAAAGGCGCCACCAATTTCAGCTCCTGATGTACCAATATTGACATTGGCAATCCCACAGTCGCTTCCTGCGTGCGATAAGAAAGCTTCGGCTTCACGCAAATTATTTGTCATAATCGCTGAAGACAATCCCTGATTCACGCCGTTTTGAAGTTCAAGCGCATTGTGTACATCGCCGCTGTATTTTAGAAGATACAGTACAGGTGCAAAAGTTTCGTGTTGCACAATTTCATAATGGTTTTTCGCTTCAGCGATAGCCGGTTTTACATAGCAGCCGCTTTCATAGCCTTCACCGCTTAAAACACCACCTTCCACAATCACTTTGCCACCTTCTTTAACGACACGGTCTAAGGCTTCCTGATACATTTTAACAGCATCTTTATCAATGAGCGGTCCCACGTGGTTGTTTTGATCCAAGGGATTTCCAATACGCAATTGCTTATATGCAGCAACCACAGCATCTTTAACTTTGTCGTAAATCGATTCGTGAATAATGAGTCTTCGGGTGGAGGTACAGCGTTGTCCTGCAGTTCCAACAGCTCCAAATACAGCTCCAATAACTGTCATCTTGATGTCGGCATCGGGAGTTACGATGATGGCGTTGTTTCCGCCCAATTCAAGTAAGGTTTTTCCTAGCCTTTCAGCAACCGTTTTTCCAACTATTTTTCCCATTCGGGTTGAACCGGTTGCAGAAACTAAAGGCACGCGTCTGTCTGTAGTCATCATTTCGCCAACGCGGTAATCACCATTGATTAAACATGAAATTCCTTCAGGTAAATTGTTGTTTTTAAATACCCGCGCTGCAATATGCTGACAGGCGACACCACAAAGCGGTGTTTTCTCACTGGGTTTCCAAACACATACATCGCCACAAATCCACGCCAAAGCCGTGTTCCATGCCCATACCGCAACGGGAAAGTTAAATGCGGAAATAATCCCAACTACTCCCAGAGGGTGGTATTGCTCATACATTCTGTGTCCCGGGCGCTCACTGTGCATGGTCAATCCATGAAGCTGTCGCGAAAGTCCTACAGCAAAATCACAGATATCGATCATTTCCTGAACTTCTCCCAGACCTTCCTGGTAGGATTTTCCCATCTCATAAGAGACCAGTTTTCCAAGTGGTTCCTTCAACCTGCGCAATTCGTCACCAAATTGTCGCACGACCTCTCCTCGTTGTGGAGCCGGCATCACACGCCAGGTTTTGAAAGCCTCTGTAGCTGCCGTCATCACTTTTTCATAGTCTTCTTTGGTAGTGGTTTTTACTTTTCCAATAAGTTCACCATCAGCAGGAGAATAGGATGCTATTTCTTCACCTGATGAAAACCAGTTGGAGCCTGTTGAGGTCCCTAAATTTGTTTGTTTTATACCTAGTTGATCCAATGCATCTTGAATGCCAAATGCAGTAGCTGTTGTTGCCATAATAATAGTTTCTGAAATATTAAAAATATGTTTTTGCGAAGGTATGAATTTCAACCCCCAATGAAAAGAAATGTTATTGGTTTTAACTAGTTGTCGCTATCGGTAAATCGTGGGTCTGTTTCCATAACGGTGCCACAATTTTTGCAAGTGCGCAATTCTATTGAATTGTAGAATTTTTTAAAATGTGGAAGAAAATCTTTTTCGATATCATGAAGTTCAAAATAGGTTTCGTGTATTTTGTGATTGCAATTGTCGCAGAACCAAAGAAGGCCATCTGTAAATCCTTTTCCGGCGCGCTTGCGCTCAATTACCAGCCCTATGGAGCCTGCGCTTCGTGATGGAGAATGGGGTACTTTGGCGGGATGAAGATACATGTCTCCGGCATTGAGTTTCATCTCCTTTCGCTCACCATCTTCCTGAATAATCACGTTTATGGAACCTTCCAATTGATAGAAGAGTTCTTCAGTTTCATTGTAGTGATAATCTTTTCGGGCGTTGGGACCGGCTACAACCATAACGATATAATCTCCGGCGTCTTTGTAAAGGTTTTTGTTGCCAACAGGCGGCTTGAGTAGATTCCTGTTTTCTTCAATCCAGGCATTTAAATTAAAAGGTTTTTGAATAGCCATTTCCTGTATGATTTTGTTTTACGTAAAAATACAGGAAATGTTGCTATCCAAAAAATTAATTTGGGGAAAAAAAGGGAATGTAATCTTATTTCAAATAAAATAATTGTGTAAAATAGTAACGATCTTTTTCATTTTTAAACACACCAAAGCCACTATGTGTATAGTTGCCTTCAATAATTTCTCTGTGAGAGGGGCTGTTTAACCAACTGTTCACAACAGATGTAGCATCTTCATAGCCATAAGCAACATTTTCTCCTACCTTCACAGCACCTCTATCTTTTAGTGCTTTTGAGCGAAGATGAAAATTGTCATGGTTGATTTGGCTAACAGCAATCATATAATCAGTATGATCTACTGCATACGCCGAGGCATAACCCTGATCCATAACCAAGGTGTTCAATCCAATAGATTGACGATGGTTGTTTATCAGGTCTAAAATCTCTTGTGACATTTCAACGTCGTTTTTGACAACAATGCTTAAATCAATTTGTTGATTGACTACATCATTTTCATCAATTTCATCTTTAGAACAAGATGCAAAAACAACAAGCATGGTAAGGACTAAAAGTCCGCGTAATTTTGTTTTCATAGTAAGTAGGTTAAGTTTGGGAACTTAGTTTTGTATTAACTTTGGGAATTAATACTTTCCAAATGTAAGTAAAATATGTATATAAATTACATTTAAACTGATTTATTGTGCTTTTTATCGATGAAATGTCGTTTTTAATCCAATTTTTTCTTACATTTTTCTGAAAAAAATGTTTTCTGAATGTCAGTATTTATGCGTACTTTTTAACTTTTAAATTCAAATCGTCAGACCAATGAAAAAAATTTCAATTTTTTTATGTATTTCTCTCTTTTTTAGTGCCTGTGAACAAAAAAAGGAGCAAAATATTGAAGAGCAAACAACCATTAACGACGAAAAAATTGTCGAAAACAACTTTGGAATCATACTTCATGGGGGAGCGGGCACCATTCTAAAAGAAAACATGAGTGATTCTCTGGAGGCAGCATATCACAATGTTTTAGAAATTGCAATAAAAACCGGGCATCAAATTTTAGAAAATGGCGGCACCAGTTTAGAGGCCATTGCTGCAACCATTAACGTTATGGAAGACTCTCCATTATTCAACGCCGGAAAAGGAGCCGTTTTTACACATCACGAAACCAATGAGCTCGATGCATCAGTAATGGTGGGAAACACTCAGGATGCCGGAGCTATAAGTGGTGTTACTCGCATCAAAAACCCCATAGACCTTGCTATCAAAGTAATGACCCATTCGCCTCACGTGATGCTTAGCGGCGAAGGAGCTGAAGAATTTGCTGTTGAACAAGGATTTGAACTTGTTGACCCCTCTTATTTTTATACTGAAAACCGATACAATTCATTACAACGCATCAAAGATTCTGAAAAAACAGAATTAGACCATGATGGCAAATCTGCTTTTACTGATTCTTTTATAAAAGATTCAAAATTTGGCACTGTTGGTGCAGCGGCACTCGACAAGCACGGCAACCTGGCAGCCGGAACCTCAACTGGCGGTATGACCAATAAAAAATGGAACCGCATTGGCGATGCGCCCATTATTGGTGCAGGAACCTATGCCAACAATGCAACCTGTGCCGTCTCCAGCACCGGCTGGGGTGAGTTTTTTATCAGAGCCGTGGTAGCACATGATATTTCAGCCTTGATGGAGTATAAAGGATTGAGCCTTCAGGAAGCGGCACGAGAAGTCATTCAGAAAAAAGTGCCGGCTCTGGGTGGTGACGGCGGTATTGTTGCCATCGATAAAGACGGTAACATGGTGGCAGAGTTCAATACAGCAGGGATGTACCGCGCCTCTATGAACGCTCAAGGCGAAATGGCCATAGGCATCTATAAAGAGTAATGAAACCTGATTTTAAGCCCTATTATGCCGTAATATTTATTTCAAAATTGATCCCTCCTCCTTTGGGGGAGGTTAGGAGGGGGACTTCAATTAAAAATGAAGACGATGTCGGCTATGCCGAAATGGCTATAAAAATGGAGCAACTTGCTAAACAACAACCGGGTTTTATGGGTTTTGAACGCGTTAGAAACGAAATGGGAATAACCCTTAGTTACATGCAAAACATTGAGGCTATAACCAATCGGAAATAAAATAGTGAACATTTGAATGCACAGGAAAAAGGTAAGTCATTTTGGTATGAATGGTATGATCTGAAAATTTGCAGGGTTGAGCCAGAATATTCCTTTAATAAATAGTAATTTTAAACAGTCATTCCATAAATAAAATCAAATGAGGCCTCTTTCAAAATTAATTGTTATTGTGAGTGTTTTTGGGCTCTTTTTTTCTTGCGGAAAAAAAGATTCTGCTCAAATTGAAGATAATTTATATCTTTTTAGAGATTATATAACACAACACACCGCCGGAAGGGTCTCAGTAATCGAGCCCATAAGAATTGAACTTACAAAAACACTGGATCAATTTGACCTTACTCAAGAGCTACCTTCAGATTATTTACAAATTACTCCAAAAACAACAGGGAAATTAGTCATAGAAAATGGCAAGACCTTAATTTTTGTACCCGAATCCAAGTTAAAACCAGATACAGAGTACAATGTTACACTCAGACTCGACAAATTTTATGATGATTTAAAAAAAGAATTCAGGTCCTTTACTTTTGGATTTAAAACCATCTCTCCGGCATTTAAAATTAACCTTGAAGACCTGCAATCTTATAATAAAGACTGGCAGTACCTTTCCGGAACGCTGCAATCAAATGATGTTCTTGAAAGGGATGCCATTAAAGAAATTATAAAGGCTTCACAATCAAACAAGAGTCTTAAGGTAAAATTTAAAGAGAGTATCCTTTCCGGTAAACATTTTGAATTTGTTATTGACAGCATTCAACGCTTTGAAGACGATTCAGAAATTACAATCTCCTGGGATGGAAAACCCATATCCTCTGAAACAAAAGGCGAAGTTCCCTTCACAATTTTTGGTAAAAACAATTTTTCGGTTGTAAATGTAACAGCACACTTTGAGCCAAACAGCTATCTGAATATTAACTTTTCAGACCCTGTCCTGGAAAATCAAGATTTTAATGGATTGGTAACTATTCAAAACAAGACAAACCATCGCTTTGAGGTAGATGGAAATGTTTTAAGAGTCTATCCTCAAGAACGCATTACAGGAAATGTATTGGTAGAAATATTTCAAGGAATAACAGGGACAGACGGTTACAAGCTTAAGAAGCCGTTTTCAGAACTTATTTCTTTTGAACAATTAAAACCCGCAATAAGACCCATATCAAATGGCGTGATTCTTCCAAATGCCATTTCAACTCCTTTTTATTTTGAAGCTGTGAATCTTAAAGCAGTAGAAGTGAGAGTAATAAAAATATTTGAAAACAATATTTTACAGTATTTGCAATCTTCAAACATAAACGACAATTCTGTATATAATCTCAACCGTGTGGGAAGAAGAATCGCAAAAAAAACCATCACGCTAAACAATGAAGGTCTTTCTGATGATGGACAATGGAAAGCCTATGGCCTCAATCTGTCAGAATACTTCAAAGCAGACCCCGGAGCCATCTACCGAATTGAATTAAGTTTTAACAAAGAACACGTCAATTACCATTGTGAAACAACATCAGTCACCTCAAATGATGGGGAGGATTATGACGATTATGATTATTATGAATCATCCTTAGGCAATATCACTTCTGCAGATGAAGAAGAACGAGAGCAACAATACTGGGACAATCGCATTTATAGATGGCGCAAATACAATTACAACTGGAATGAAATAGACAATCCCTGTCACGATGCTTATTATAATGAAGACAGGATATTAAGCACAAACCTTTTGGGGTCAGATTTGGGGCTTATTGTCAAAAAAGGAATCAATCAGTCGTATCACTTTGCAGCTTCAAACCTTCTAACTACAAAACCTGAAGGTGGCGTAAAAATAGCACTCTATAATTTTCAGCAACAACTCATCTCTACCATCATAACAGAGCCTAACGGTCTGATTCTCTTTGATAGCGACAGGGAAATTGCCTTTGCTGTTGCACAAAAAAACAACAATTATGCGTATGTGAAATTGGATGATGGTAATGCCTTGTCATTAAGTAAGTTTGATGTTTCTGGAAAGCAGCTTCAAAAAGGTCTCAAAGGGTTTATATACACAGAAAGAGGCGTTTACAGACCCGGTGACAGCATCCACCTTTCTTTTGTGTTAAACGACTTAAGCAACCCACTTCCCAAAGACCACCCTGTCTCTCTTGAAGTAAGTGATGCCCGAGGTAAAGTAGTTCACAAAACAATGGCAAGACAAGGAGTCAACAATGTGTTTTATTTTCCAATCGCAACCGAGGCAAACGCACCCACAGGGAACTGGCGCGCAACTGTCAATGTGGGCGGTGCAACTTTTACAGAAATACTTCGTGTTGCTACTGTAAAACCCAACCGATTAAAAATAAACCTCCATTTTGATGATGAAACCCTTACTGTTGCTAAGCCCATAACAGGCAATGCCCAAATAAACTGGCTTCACGGCGCCCCTGCAAGAAATCTCAACATAGAAATGGATGCAACCGTTCGATCTACAAACACGTCCTTTAATGGATTTCCAAATTATATCTTCACAGATCCGGTAAGGACTTTTGAAGAGACTGAAATTCCGGTCCTGAAAGGAACATTAAATGAAGAAGGACAAATCGCCATAAACAAAAGACTGGAATTAAGTAAAAATGCCCCCGGAATGTTGCGGGCTAATTTTTTAACCAAAGTTTTTGAAGGAGGAGGCGATTTTTCTATAGATGTTTTCTCAAAAGACCTGGCACCTTTCTCCCATTTTGTAGGGATTCAGTCACCCAAATCAAAAGCCTATGGCTCTTATTACACAGATGAAATTAACACCTTTAACGTTGCCACAGTAGATGAAAAAGGGGTTGCTTCGGGCAATCGCGAACTCGAAGTAAAAGTCTTTAAAATTGAATGGCGCTGGTGGTGGAGTCGGGGACAGGATAACCTTTCAAGTTATGAAAACGCCACAGTTCACAGACCTGTACAAGAATTCAAAATTAAAACTGCAGCCAATGGAAAAACAAACTTTAATCTCAATATCCCTGAAGAGGAAAGCGGGCGTTATCTTATTCGCATCATAGACCCCAAAAGTGGTCACGCCACAGGAAGGGTAGCTTATTTTTACAGAAACTGGTGGTCAAGAGCAGGTGCAGTCGGTAATGCTGAAAGCGCTAAAATGCTTGTATTTTCTGCCGATAAGGAAAAATACAACGTGGGCGAAACAGCCAACATCTCTTTCCCATCCGGAAGTGAAGGTCGCGCGTTGCTTAGTATTGAAAATGGCACAGAAGTGCTGGGAACACAATGGATTGAGACTAAAAAAGGTGAAACAAAGGCAAGCATTGCTATCACCAAAGAAATGGCACCCAATATTTATGTGAACATCTCATTACTACAACCTCATGAGCAAACTTTAAATGATTTGCCCATTAGGCTTTATGGGGTCATTCCCCTTCTAGTCGAAGACCCGGCAACCATTTTAGAACCTCAACTCGAACTTCCCGATGTGCTTAAACCGGAAGAAAAGTTTACGGTTAAAGTTTCAGAGAAAAACAAAAAACCCATGACTTACACCCTTGCCATTGTCGATGAAGGTCTATTGGATCTCACCCGTTTTAGAACGCCCGCTATACACGAGGCTTTTTATACACGTGAAGCTCTGGGCGTAAGAACTTTTGATATGTATGACTATGTCATCGGGGCTTATTCAGGCAGTGTTGAAAACATTTATGCCGTGGGTGGTGGCGATGAAGCTGCAGGAGCAAAAAACCGAAAAGCAGACCGGTTCAAACCCGTAGTGATGTATTTGGGACCCTTTTCACTCAAAGCCGGCGAAAAAGTTACACACAAGGTAACGATGCCCAACTATGTGGGATCAGTGCGCACTATGGTTATCGCAGCAAACAACAAAAATGCAGCTTATGGAAATGCCGAGAAAGCCACTCCCGTAAGAAAACCACTTATGGTATTGGCTTCACTTCCCAGAAAATTATCTCCCGGTGAAAAAGTAACACTTCCCGTGACCGTTTTTGCAATGGAATCAAAAGTGAAAAATGTTGTTGTAAATGTAACAACTTCAACAGGCTTAAAACCCCTTTACGGAAATAGCAAAACCATTTCCTTCCCAAATGTTGGAGAACAAATTGCAAATTTTGAATATGAAGTTTTAGGGACACCCGGCATACAAACCTTTGAAATTTCAGCAAGCGGAGGGGGTGAAAAGGCAAGCTACCAAGTAGAAATTGATGTGGAGAACCCCAATCCCATCACCCAAAAAGTAAATGACTATACCCTGGAAGCCAACGAAGAGCAAAAGGTCACTTTCTCCACTTTTGGAGTCGCCGGAAGTAACACTGCTTATCTTGAATTTTCCACACTGCCCCCAATGGATTTTACCAAAAGAATGGAATACCTCATTCAATATCCTCACGGGTGTGTGGAACAAACCACTTCGGCGGCATTCCCTCAGCTTTATTTGGCAGATGTTTTTGACATCACTTTGGATAGAAAACAAAAAATTCAGAAAAATATAGAAACAGCCATTAGAAAACTCAACACCTATCAAAGTGCAGGAGGAGGCATAAGCTATTGGCCGGGCGAGGGAGAAGCAGATGAATGGAGCACGAGTTATGTGGGTCATTTTATGATAGAGGCAAAAACTAAGGGCTATGCACTACCTGTCACCTTTTTGAGCAACTGGTTGCGGTTTCAGCAAAATGCGGCTCGTCAATGGCGACCCAATGTAAGGGCATACAACACAGAGCTCACACAAGCATATAGGCTTTATACTCTGGCACTGGCCGGTCAACCCGAATTGGCTGCAATGAATCGCTTACGCGAAACAAACAGCCTCAGCAACGACGCCAAATGGAGACTGGCAGCAGCTTATGCACTCGCAGGACAGGATCGCGTGGCAAATCAACTTGCGCAATCTGCAAATATAGATTTTCAACCAAAAAATTATGATTACTATACCTATGGATCCGCTTTCAGGAACAGAGCTATGGCTTTAGAAACAATGGTGTTAATTAATGACACTAAACAAAGGGAGTTATCTCTTTCAATTACCAGAGATTTATCTTCTTCAAGGTGGTACAGTACTCAGGAAACTTCTTTTGCACTGATGGCACTCGCAAAAATGGTCGCTAAAAACGGCGGAAAAGCTCTTGAAGTCAGTTATGTTCAAAACGGGAAAACAAATACCATTAAAACACATCAAGCTGTTGCACAGCGCGAAATAGGCTTTACCATGGGAGAAAATGAACTAACCCTGAAAAACACAAAAGACAATGTGGTCTATGTGAGACTCATCCAGTCCGGTAAGCTTCCTGTGGGTGATGAACTCGCTGAACGCAGAAACCTGAATGTGGTCACAAACTATTTTGACGGGGAAGGAAAAAGAATTGATGTGTCCACCCTGCGACAAGGAACAGAAATTACTGCTCAGATTCGCATTGAAAACACCTCCAATGATTTTGTTGATAATGTGGCCTTGTCACAATTATTTCCGGGCGGTTGGGAAATTGTCAACACCAGTTTTACTGAGTTGGGTGGCGGTGCTTCGGGAGAAGCCAGATATACAGACATTCGTGATGACCGGGTTCATTTTTATTTCGATTTAAATCGAAAAGAATCCAAAACCTTTACCGTAAAACTCAATGCTTCCTATTTGGGCAGCTATTACCTCCCGGGCTCACAAGCTGAAGCGATGTATGACACTAATTATTTGGCCAGGAATAAAGGGCAATGGGTAAAGGTGGAGCAATAATATCTAGACCTGTCAGGTTTTTAAAACCTGACAGGTCTAGTTGAGTCAAACCCGAATAAAATCAAACCTGACAGGTTTCTAAAACCTGTCAGGTTTAACACACACACGATGGAACCAATAGAAAGCAGCTATTATTACCATATTTATAACAGAGGAAACAATAAGCAAGACATCTTCATTGAAGATGAAAACTATTTGTATTTTCTAAAATTGGTAAAAAAATACCTTGTTCCTATCTGTAAAATATATAGTTATTGCCTCTTAAAAAATCATTTTCATATGTGTCTTAGAATAAATGATGATGCCGAAAAGCCTCATCAAAATTTTTCAAATTTATTTAATGCTTACACCAAAGCCATAAATAAAAGGTATGAGCGAACCGGAAGTCTTTTTGAACGGCCTTTTAAGAGAAAAATAATTACTGAAGATACTTACCTTAGGGATTTAGCTGTCTATATACACCTCAATCCCAAAACACACGGTATAGCAGACAATTTTACTGCTTACCCACATTCTTCCTACAAAACTTTTTTTTCTGAAAAACAAACAAGTATAGAACGTCAAGAAGTTATCGAATGGTTTGATAATTTGAAGAACTTTGAATTTGTACATAAGCAAAGGAATATCTATAATGAAGAGCGATTAAAAGAGATTTTGTTTGAGTAGAATTCAGACCTGTCAGGTTTTTAAAACCTGACAGGTCAATACCCGTTATTAAATTTTGAAAAAGAAGAAAATTTTGATGCCATTAAACCTGTCAGGTCTTAAAGACCTGACAGGTTTAACCGCTCACAAAAAGAAAGCAATTGTTTTTCTTTTTCTTTTTGTCCTTTGGTTTTTCTCATTACCTAACCCACTGTTTAACGACCCAACATCAACAGTAGTTGAAAGCAGGGAAGGGAATCTCCTTGGAGCCCGCATCGCAGAAGACGGTCAATGGCGGTTTCCCAAATCAGATAGTGTTCCTTTTAGGTTTGCTAAAAGCATCCAATATTTTGAAGATGAATATTTTTACAGACATCCTGGTTTTAATCCCATTTCTATGGGGAAAGCACTTAAAGACAATTTGTTAAACCATAAAAGACGGGGCGCAAGCACACTCACCCAACAGGTCATAAGGCTCTCGCGAAAAAACAAACAACGCACCTATTTTGAAAAAGGAATCGAACTCTTTCAGGCTACTCGGTTGGAAGCGGGCTACAGTAAGAAGGAAATTTTAAATTTATATGCTTCACACGCGCCCTTTGGCGGAAATGTAGTGGGATTGGAAGCTGCATCCTGGCGCTATTTTGGAGTACCCGCCAATGAACTAAGTTGGGGTCAAAGTGCTGCACTGGCTGTTTTACCCAATGCCCCGGCACTTATTTTTCCGGGAAAAAATGAAATTCTCCTGAAACAAAAAAGAGACCGACTCCTAAAAAAACTTTTTGAAAAAGAAGTGATTGATGAACTCACTTATGAATTGGCCCTTCTGGAACCGCTTCCGGGGAAACCTTATCCACTGCCTGACCAAACACTTCATTTTACTGAAAAAATAAAAAGAAATCATCCCGGTGAGCGCATCCAATCTACTATCAGCTCAAAACTACAATCACAACTCAACCAAATCACACGAGATCATCACTTTCAATTACGCCAAAATCAAATTCACAACCTTTCTATACTTGTTATTGATGTGCACACACGTGAAATAGTGGGTTATGTGGGCAATACGCCCACCGGCGTTGAACACCAAAAATTTGTAGATGTGACAGACAAACCCAGAAGTACAGGGAGCATTTTAAAACCTTTTTTATTTGCTTCGGCTTTGCATACCGGTGAACTGCTTCCAAAAACCTTGGTGGCAGATGTTCCCACGACGATAAACGGCTACAGCCCTGAAAATTTTGAAAAGCAATTTAATGGAGCCGTTCCTGCAAGCATCGCACTAAGCCGCTCTTTGAATGTCCCCGCCGTGAGGTTATTACAGGATTATGGTTTACAGCGTTTTTACAACCAGTTGAAGAAAATGAATCTGGGAAATTTAAACCATCAAGCCAATCATTATGGACTCACACTTATATTAGGCGGGGCAGAAAGCAGTCTCTATGAAGTGACCAAGAGCTATGCAAATCTAGCTGCAACTTTAAATTATTATACCACAAACTCAAGTCAGTACCGGTCTAACGAATTTACCAATCCGGTTTTTATAAAAGGAGAGCAACCAGATTTTGGTAAAAACCAATTTCAACCTCCTGTGTTTGGAGCCGGCGCAATTTATAACACTTTTGAAAGCTTACGCGAAAGCAACCGCCCCAATGCAGATGAAAACTGGAGCTTTTACCAAGATGCAAGACCCATCGCCTGGAAAACCGGAACCAGTTATGGGTTTAAAGACGCTTGGGCAGTGGGTGTAACACCAGAATATGCCATTGGGGTTTGGGTGGGCAACGCAATTGGAGAAGGGCGTCCGGGAATTACAGGTATTCAGGCAGCAGCCCCTGTTTTGTTTGATGTATTAAAAATTTTACCGGTAAATAAATTATGGTTTGATGTGCCTTATGACGATTTGGTAGAAGAATCCATCTGCTCACAAAGTGGCTACAGAGCGGGTTTATTTTGTGAATCAACCGCAGTTGAATGGATTCCAAACCAAGGCACAAAAACAGCTTCCTGCCCTTACCATCACCAAATAACACTCAACGAAACTGAAAGTTATCGCGTCAATTCTTCTTGCTATTCATTAGAAAACAGCAAACAGAAAAATTGGTTTAGTTTGCCCCCAATAATGGAATATTATTATGCCCGGCTTCATCCGCAGTACAAAGCCTTACCTCCATTTCATCCTGACTGCATCATAGAAAATGAGCAATTAATGGCATTTATTTATCCCAAAAGAAGAGAGCAAGTGATGCTTCCTAAAGACTTTGATGAGAATGTAAACGACGTTATTTTTAAACTGGCTCATCGCGATCGTGATGCCGTCGTTTACTGGTATCTGGATGAAAGATTTATAGGTAAAACAGAGACGTTTCATGAACTTGCGGTAGTAATTGCACCCGGTAACCATGTTTTAACCGTTATGGATCATCAAGGCAACAAGATTCAGGAAACCATTGAGGTGGTCAAGTTTGATTGAGCAATAACGCAAAACCTGTCAGGTCTCAAAGACCTGACAGGTTTAAATTTTATCTTAGCTTAAATCCTTTTGCAGCCCACCAAGGTCTTATTTCTACTGCCAATCTTCCCGCCTGTACCATAGGGTCAAGATTTGCCAGGCTATCTGCAATTTGTAATGTGGGAACATTGTAAATGGTGATTCCTCGTGTTTCCCCTTCATCACCAAAAGGACCTGAAATGTCTGCAAAACCCTCATTATACATCCTGCCCAAATGTTCCAGATGCAGTTTTTGAAGGCTGTCTGCTTCTGTTTTTGATTGCATACGGTTTTCGCCCAATTTTAAAAATGCCATAAAATACTGTTGCATAATCAGCGTGTCCTGTGTCACAGGGTCGATGATCTCAAAAATTTGAAAGCCATCCTCAATTAGTTGCTTTTTAATTTCCGAAATGGATGGGGATTCTTCTTCATGAGAATGCTTTTGAGCATGAAAATCTTTGTGAGGCGTTTCTTTGCAAGAGACGAGTAGGATTATTGTTAAAAGAAAGAATAGAGATTTCATAATGAATAGTGTTTTGGTTTTAAGCCAGACCTGTCAGGTTTTAAAACCTGACAGGTCTAAAATGATAGAATCACTTCCAGTTTTTAAATGGATTTTGACTCAATTGCGAGTTGTAATACCTTAAATCTCCCGTCACTTCTTTTCCCAGCCATAAGGGTTTTAGAAATTCCTCATTTTCTGATTTTAATTCGACTTCTGCGACAATCAGGCCTTTATTGTCGCCTGAAAAAACATCCACTTCAAAAATATGATTTCCTGCTTTTACTTCATATCGGGTTTTGTCAATGATTCCGGGTTCACATAATAGCAACAACGCTTGAGCATCAGCAACTGAAATTGCTGTTTCCCATTCCGTCCTCATGGTTCCTGCTTTGTTTGAAATTCCTTTCACAGTTAAAAATCCCTGATCTCCTTTGATGCGCACCCGCACGGTTCTTTCGGGGTGGGTGTTGAGGAACCCTTGCACAATGAGGGTTTGTTTATATGCATCTTTTTTGAATGCCTCAGAGGTAACTAAAAATTTACGTTCTATTTCAAGCATCTTTTGCAATTTCTTGGAGGGTTTGATTTTCAACACGATTTTTTGAATGTCCTTGGTTTGCAAGAATGACCATCGCTTTTGCAATCGTTTCAGGAGAAATGGAGCTGTAGTTTTTAGGGATAATGGGGTTTAGTATTTTGAAAAGAAATTTGGCTATGGATTCGCCCAATCGCTTTTCGTTCCTGTTTCCGCCAATTAATCCCGGTTGTAAAATATAAGTGTTTTGAATGTTTTGTTTGAGGACATCGCGTTCCATTTCGCCTTTGGTTTTGTTGTAAAACACTTTGCTTTTAGGGTTGGCTCCCATCGCCGAAATGACGATAAATGTATTGATGTTGTTTTCCTTACACAATTTCGCTGCAGCGAAAGGGATGCCATAATCAATTTTTTTATAAACGCTATTGTCGGGAGTTTTTGACTTGGTTGTGCCTATACAGCAAAAAACTTCATCTGCCTGAAAGTTTGCTTTGTGCTTTTCAAGCTCAAACAAATCAATGAGATGCTCTTCAAGTTTGGGGTTTGGGATGCCCACACTACTGCGGGAAAATAGTTTGATTTTCTCATAGCGGGTGTCTTTCAACAAAAAGTCGAGCAAGTGACTTCCTGTTAAACCTGTCGCGCCTAAAATGATTGCGGTTTTCTTCATAGACCTAAAATTACAGTATTTTTGTGTTATGCACGACGAAATTCCCATCAGAAAAATTATTCACGTAGATATGGATGCCTTTTTTGCTTCGGTGGAGCAACTGGACAATCCTGATTTACGCGGCAAAGCCATTGCTGTGGGCGGAAGTTCTGACCGTGGCGTGGTGGCGGCTGCTAGCTATGAAGCCCGCAAATTTGGTGTACGCAGTGCGATGTCTAGTGTCCTTGCAAAAAAGCTGTGCCCTGATTTGATTTTTGTACGCTCTAATTTTGAGCGTTACAAAGAAGTTTCTCAAAAGATTAGGAAAATATTTTTAGAATACACTGATTTGGTAGAGCCACTTTCGCTTGATGAAGCTTATCTCGATGTGACCGAAAACAAAAAAGGCAATCCCAGTGCCACGCTTATTGCGAAAGAAATTCGTCAAAAAATATTTAAACAGACAGGGTTGACGGCATCTGCCGGGATTTCCATCAATAAGTTTATTGCTAAAGTGGCGAGTGATATCAACAAGCCCAACGGTCAAAAAACCATCGCGCCTGAAGAAGTATTGGATTTCATTGAAAATCTGGACATCAGGAAATTTTACGGGGTGGGGAAAGTCACCCAGGAAAAAATGTACAATCTGGGTATTTTTACCGGGAAAGATTTAAAAAGCAAATCGCTGGAGTACCTCACGGAAACTTTTGGAAAAAGCGGGGCTTACTATTATTATGTAGTGCGTGGCATTCACAAAAGTGAAGTGAAACCCAACCGCATTAGAAAATCACTGGGTGCCGAGCGCACTTTTTTTGAAAATATCTCCTCAGAAATATTTATGCTGGAACGCTTAAATGACATCGCAGACGAAATTGAACGCCGCCTTAAAAAATCAAAAGTAGCAGGGAAGACCATTACACTCAAGATTAAGTACAGCGATTTTACTTTACAAACACGCAGTAAGACCATGCCTTATTTTATTTCAGACAAGGCGTTGATATTGGAAACTGTCAAGGAGTTGCTTTTTCAGGAAAAAGTGTCCAACTCGGTAAGATTGTTGGGTATTTCCCTTTCTAATTTAAATACAGAAAAGAAAACAACAACCGTTTCCAAAAAGGAAACGGTTGTTGTTCAATTGGAATTTGAGTTTTAATTAAACCTGAGAAACCCTCAACGTATTCACCATCCCCTTATCTTTAATGGGCATCGCGGCTAGGTTGATTAAGAAATCCCCTTTTTCCACAAAGTTTTTCTCAAGAGCCATTTTGTTGACATCATCAACGGTGGTGTCTGTACTTACAAATCGATCATAATGAAAAGCCCTCACACCCCAAAGCAGGTTCATTCGGGTAATGATGTTTTTGTTTGAACTGAATACCAAAATATGTGCATTGGGTCTCCAAGCAGAAATTTGAAAGGCTGTGTATCCACTATTGGTGAGTGTACAAATAGCTTTGGCTTCTATTTCATTGGCCATCAAGGCTGCGTGATAACAAACCGATTTGGTAACATATCTGATGGTTTTGATTTGCGGCGGTTCTTGAGGAACCCTAATTAATTTTGAGTTTTCAACAGTTTTAAGGATTTTTGCCATAACCTCCACCACTTGCACCGGGTAATTTCCAATGGAAGTTTCACCCGAAAGCATCACAGCATCTGCGCCATCCATCACTGAGTTTGCCACATCGTTTACTTCGGCTCTTGTTGGGGTTAATGAAGTAATCATGGTTTCCATCATTTGAGTAGCTATGATTACAGGAATGCGTGCTTGCTTTGCCACGAGTACTAATTCCTTTTGTATCAATGGCACTTCATGTGCCGGAATTTCAACACCCAAATCACCTCTTGCAACCATCAATCCATCACAGTGGGCGATGATTCTTTTTATGTTTTTAACAGCTTCGGGCTTTTCAATTTTTGCAATTACGGGTATTTTGTATTTGGAATGTTTTTTAATAAGGTCATTTAAAATTTTAAGATCATCGGCATCTCTAACGAATGAGAGTGCAATCCAATCGACTTCTTGTTCAATTGCAAAGACAGCATCTTCAAGGTCTTTTTCGGTTAAAGCGGGCAAAGATATTTTTGTATTGGGCAGGTTGACTCCTTTTTTGGATCTTAGGGGGCCACCCTGAATGACTTTGGCTTTAACCTCATTTTTTTTGTTTGTTGAAATCACCTGAAAGTGAAGCTTTCCATCGTCAAGTAAAATCATTTCACCGGCTTTCACATCTTTTGGAAAGCTGTCATAATTCATAAATACACGTTTTGCGTTTCCTTCAAATTCTTCTCCTGTACAAAAAAGAATCTCATCGCCGGGATTAACGATTACCTCTTCTTTCATCATTCCCACACGCAGTTTTGGACCTTGAAGGTCGGCAAGTATAGCAGGTGTAAATTCAAGGGTTTTGCCAATTTCTCTGATGGTTTCAATGCGTTCTTTGACGTTTGTATAATTTGCGTGAGAAAAGTTAATTCTAAAGACATCTACGCCTGCAAGAATCATTTTTTTTATGGTTTCCCCGCTTTGAGTCGCCGGGCCTAGTGTGGCAACTATTTTGGTTTTTTTTCTTAATGGCATGAGTCAAAATTTAAGTTATGTTTTGATTTAAGTTTGTTTGGGTCTATTGTATATACTGTAATTATGCCCGGGATTTTTAATAGTTTTGATATAAATTCTTTTTCATAAAGTGAAGATTCTTCAGTAAGGATTTTAATCAAAAAATCTGCTTGCTTGAATTCCTGAACCAGATAGTGTGTTTTCTCTTCATATTCTGAATCAAACAAGCCTCCTGCACTTACAGTTTTCTCAGTAATTGTTTTACAAACGTTGCTTAATAAAAAAAAGGTGTCATCCTTTGTTGCATCAAAGTATTCGTAAATGGGATAGCCAATAGTCCCACTTTTATGAAAAAAATCAAGATCTTTTTTCTTTCTTTTAAATTGCAAATTTAAATGCTTGTTAATTAAAAATGCAAGTTTGTATTCTTCCAAACTGCTGTGTATGGCAAGAAGTAAAAAATCTTCATCTATAGCAAAACTGAGGTTGTGACGCTGCATAAAGTATTTACGCAAAAATGAATTGTAAATATAAGGGTTCCTAATTTGATGAGGGACTTTCTGATGTAAAATTTCTATTAAGAGTTCCTCAACTGTTGTTTGTTTGCTTTATTTTGGATTGAAGTTTATAATAAGCTCTTTTTGAAGCACGTTCTTCAGCTTTTTTCTTTGAGGTGGCTCTTGCTTTTGCTATACTAACATCGTCAATCTTTAACTTAACGGCAAAATGTTTCACAGTATCATTACCGGTATCATCATAAACTGTAAAATCAAATTTCTTTTTGTGTTTTTGACACCACTCGATGATTAAGCTTTTATAACTTGTTATTTTTCCTTCTAGCTTTTCAATGTCCACATAAGGCTTAATGACTCTTTTTTGAATAAATCTTTCACATGACTTAAACCCTTTGTCGAGATATATGGCCCCAACTAAAGCTTCAAAAATGTTGCCGTGTATATTGAGACCAAAGTTATCCAATGGGATAGATGATTTTACAAATCGTATGAGATCAAGGTCTCTTCCTAGTTCATTTAAATGTTCGCGACTCACTACCTTTGAACGCATTTTTGTCAAATAACCCTCATTTCCTGAGGGGACTTTTTTAAACAAATGTGCGGCTATTACTGCACCCAGCATAGCATCTCCCAAAAACTCAAGACGTTCATAGTTTAATACTTCACCGTTATTGTTTTTTATTTGTGAAGAACGATGAGTAAAGGCCATTTCATAGATGGAAAGGTCTCCGGGTCTAAATCCAATGATATTTTTTATTTCACGAAAAAAAACCCCGTCTTTTTCAGCTCGGGAGTTAAATATGTCACGAAAGGAGCTCATTTAAGATTACTGTTCAATCTTTTTGAAGAGAATACACGCATTGTGGCCACCAAAACCAAAGGTATTACTCATTGCCACATTCACTTCTCTTTCCTGAGCCTTGTTTAGAGTTAAGTTTAAAGAAGGATCAATATTTTCATCAACCGTGGTATGATTGATTGTTGGCGGAACCAAATTATGTTTCATTGCCAAAATGGAAGCAATCGCTTCAATAGCTCCTGCAGCTCCCAGCAAATGACCTGTCATTGATTTTGTCGAATTGATATTAATTTTGTTAGCGTGTGCTCCAAAAACTCTAGAGATTGCTTTTAGTTCTGCAACATCTCCAAGAGGTGTTGAGGTTCCATGTGTGTTAATTGCGTCAACCTGATCTGCAGAGATTCCTGCATCTTTTAAGCAGTTTTCCATGACCCGCTTTACGCCAATTCCTTCAGGATGTGGTGCTGTGACGTGATAAGCATCACTTGTCATTCCACCTCCTAAAACTTCAGCATAAATTTTTGCACCGCGTGCTTTTGCGTGCTCATACTCTTCCAAAATAAGAGCTCCTGAACCTTCGCCAAGAACAAAACCATCACGTGTAGCATCAAAAGGTCTTGATGCTGTTTGTGGCGTTTCGTTTAGCGTTGAAAGCGCATGCATAGCATTAAAACCACCCATACCGGCTTTAGTAACTGCCGCTTCAGACCCTCCTGTAACAATGACATCACAGTGCCCTAACCTGATGTAGTTTAGAGCATCAATCATTGCATTTGCTGAGGATGCACAAGCAGAAACTGTTGTGTAATTTGGCCCCATAAATCCGTGTTTAATGGAAATGTGACCCGGTGCAATATCGGCAATCATTTTGGGAATAAAGAAAGGGTTAAACCTTGGCGTGCCATCGCCCGCAGCAAAGTTTAACACCTCATCCTGGAAGGTTTCTAGCCCTCCTATTCCTGCACCCCAAATGACACCAACGCGAAACTTATCAAGTTTTTCAAGATTTAAATTTGCATCTTTAATCGCTTCATCTGAGGCAACCAAAGCATATTGAGCAAATCGATCGAGTTTTCGGGCTTCCTTTCTATCGAAATAGTCTGTGGCCTCAAAATTTTTAAGTTCGCAAGCGAATTTTGTTTTAAACTTTTCAGTATCAAAATAGGTGATGGGCGCTGAGCCACTCCTCCCATGCTTCAATCCGTCCCAATATTCAGAAATATTGTTCCCAATTGGAGTAAGAGCACCTAATCCGGTAACAACAACTCGCTTTAATTCCATTGTGGGAGTTTTCTTATTTTGCGTTTTCTATATAGGAAATTGCTTGACCCACAGTTGAAATGTTTTCGGCTTGATCGTCGGGGATTTGAATGTCAAATTCCTTTTCAAATTCCATAATCAATTCAACGGTGTCTAATGAGTCTGCCCCTAGATCGTTAGTGAAGCTAGCTTCAGTTACAACTTCGTTTTCGTCTACACCTAATTTGTCTACGATAATCGCTTTTACTCTTGATGCAATGTCTGACATAATTTTTGTTTTTTTAAATTTTATTAAGTCGCAAAAATAAAATATTTTAATTTAATACAACACGATACTTGTAAAATGTGGTCTAATTTAGTAATTTTTACTTTAACTCAATCTTAATTCTATTACTTTTGTCTCTATAAATAGTAGAAATTGCACAATAACAGCCTTTTACCAATGAAGAAAAAAATTGCCATTTTTGCTTCCGGAAATGGAAGTAATGCAGAAAATCTCATTCATTATTTCAAAAATAGTGATTTTGCTGAAGTGGCACTGATACTTACTAACAATAAGAAAGCCGGAGTGATTGACAGAGCTGCCCGTTTGAATGTTCCTGTTTTTGAATTTTCTAAAGAAGATCTTCATTCCGGTAAAGCTGTAATTGAGAAACTTGCAACATTTACTATAGATTGGATTATTCTCGCCGGGTTTCTTTTAAGGTTTCCTGAGACTCTTTTAAAAAAATATCCCAATAAAGTAGTTAACATTCATCCGGCACTTTTACCCAAATATGGGGGCAAGGGAATGTATGGCATGCACGTTCATAATGCAGTGGTGGAAAATAACGAAAAGGAAACGGGAATTACTATACATTTTGTCAATGAAAAGTATGATGAAGGAGAAATTATTTTTCAGGCGAAAACTAAAGTTTTAGATTCAGACACTCCTGTAAGTGTAGCAGAAAAAATTCATGAACTTGAGCAGCTGTATTTTCCAAAGGTTATTGAAAAACTAATTTCTGAAAACCCATAAGATACCCGCCTTTGCGGGCATATGTAATGAAACAAAAATACTACGTCGTTTGGTTTGGCAATCCCACAGGGATTTTTGACTCATGGGAAAAATGCAAAGAATCAATTACAGGAATTACCGGGGCTCAATATAAATCATTTGCAACTTTAGCAGAAGCTAAAAAAGCATTTGATGGAGACTACAAAGACTATGCAGGGAAGGACATAAAGAAAAAAACACTTTCAACAGCTGAAAAAGAAAAATATGGAGAGCCCAATCTATACTCAATTGCAGTAGATGCAGCATCGAGCGGAAATCCCGGAATTATGGAATACCGTGGTGTCAATACCCAAACACACAAACAACTATTTCATCAAGGGCCTTTCAAACAAGGAACAAATAATATTGGGGAGTTTCTCGCTTTGGTGCACGGCCTTGCCTATCTTAAAAAAAACAACAGCGACCGCATACTCTATACCGATTCTAAAATTGCAATGGGTTGGGTAAAAGCAAAAAAATGCCGCACCAAGCTTCAGCAAACTGCAAAAAATAAAGTTTTATTTGAACTCGTTGAAAGGGCAGAGCAGTGGTTAAAAACCAATTCATATACCACAAAAATAGTCAAATGGGAAACCAAAGCCTGGGGAGAAATCCCGGCAGATTTTGGCAGGAAGTGATACTCCTATTTATTTAAAAAACAATTTTCACAGTTAATACAAAGCCGTATATTTGCAGCTTAATTTAGAAACAAAGCATGGGCAAATTAGTCATTGTTGGAACGGTCGCTTTTGACGCGATTGAAACCCCTTTCGGGAAAACCGATAAAATCCTTGGTGGAGCTGCGACCTACATTGGTCTTGCTGCCTCACAGTTTCAGGCAGATGCTGCAATAGTATCTGTAGTGGGTGGTGATTTCCCAAGAAAATACTTGGACTTATTTGAACAGCGAAATATTGATATTTCAGCCCTTGAAATCATTGAAAACGGAAAAACTTTTTTCTGGAGCGGTAAATATAAAAACGACCTCAATTCAAGAGATACTTTAGACACACAATTAAATGTACTTGCCGATTTCAATCCAAAAGTGCCTGAAAATTTTAAAGACGCTGAAATCGTGATGCTTGGAAACCTTCATCCGGCGGTGCAATTGAGTGTGATTGAACAAATGACAACACGTCCCAAGCTGATTATTCTTGACACCATGAATTTTTGGATGGACAACACGCTGGATTTGCTGAATGAAGTGATTGCCAAAGTAGATGTAATCACCATTAATGATGAAGAGGCCAGACAACTCACCGGTGAATATTCGCTTGTGGTTGCTGCCAGAAAAATTCAGGAAATGGGTCCCAAATACATTGTAATCAAAAAGGGTGAACACGGAGCGCTTTTATTTCATAAAGAACAAATCTTTTTTGCCCCTGCTTTACCTCTTGAAGAAGTTTTTGACCCGACAGGAGCCGGAGATACCTTTGCAGGAGGCTTTGCAGGCTACCTTTCAAAAAGTCAAGATTTAAGTTTTGACAACATGAAAAATGCCGTGATTTACGGTTCGACATTAGCATCCTTTTGCGTAGAGAAATTTGGAACTGAGCGGATGCAAACACTTACGCAGAAAGAATTACTACAACGCTTGCATCAATTTAAAAAATTAACTCATTTTGAAATAAAATTAACATAAACACACGCTCCTTGATTTGGAGCGTTTTTTAATTATCATAAAACAACAACTCTTGCCTTTATGAGTGATGAATTAAAACACGAGTGCGGTATTGCACTCATCAGGCTTCTCAAGCCACTTGAATATTACCATAAAAAATATGGTACTGCATTTTATGGTGTCAATAAAATGTATCTTATGATGGAAAAGCAACACAATCGGGGCCAGGATGGAGCAGGTTTTGCCAGCATCAAAATGGATGTTGACCCCGGCAGCAGATACATAAGTAGAAAACGTTCCAATGCAGACCAACCCATTCAGGATATTTTTAACTACATCAATAAAGAAATAAACACCTACTTTACTGAGCATCCTGAATACATCAACGATGTGACTGCTCAAAAGCGAAACATGCCTTTTATTGGCGAGCTTTTATTGGGTCATGTGCGCTATGGAACTTTCGGCAAGAACAGTGTTGAAAATGTCCATCCTTTTATGCGTCAAAACAACTGGATGCATCGCAATTTAATTATTGCCGGTAATTTTAACATGACAAATACCACAGAATTATTCAACAATCTTCTCGACTTAGGGATGCACCCAAAAGAAAAAGCAGATACGATAACTGTGATGGAAAAAATTGGGCATTTTCTGGATGATGCGGTTTCCAAACTTTATAAGAAAGCCAAATCTAAAGGATTGACAAAGGTAGAAGCCTCGCCTTATATTGCTAAAAAACTAAATATTGCCAAAATCTTAAAAAAATCTTCCCGAGATTGGGATGGTGGTTATGCTATGGCCGGGCTTTTGGGACATGGCGACAGTTTTGTTTTAAGAGATCCTGCCGGAATTAGACCAACGTATTTTTACAAAGATGACGAGGTTGTTGTGGTTGCCTCAGAGCGGCCCGTTATACAAACTGTTTTTAATGTGCCTTTTGATGAGGTTCAAGAATTAGATCCCGGTTGTGCTCTGATTGTAAAAAAGTCGGGAGACTTTTCAATTGAGCAAATTCTTACACCGCTAGAGCGAAAATCATGCTCCTTTGAACGCATCTATTTTTCCAGAGGTAGCGATGCAGAAATCTATCAAGAAAGAAAAGAATTAGGTCGTTTGCTTATGCCTAAAGTCCTTGAGGCCATTAACTATGACACCAGAAAGACCGTTTTTTCTTACATACCCAATACAGCTGAAACTTGCTTTTATGGGATGGTTGAAGCCGCTCAAGACGAATTAATCAAACAAAAAAACGCCGCCATCCTTAAAGAACAAGGACAGCTCACAAGTGAAAAGTTACAAGAAATACAAGCTTATAAATTAAGAACAGAAAAGATTGCAGTCAAAGATGTCAAATTGAGAACGTTCATCACCGAAGATAGTAGTCGAGACGATTTGGTCGCACATGTTTATGATGTCACCTATGGGGTTATTCAACCAGACGATAATCTTGTTATTATAGATGATAGTATTGTGAGGGGAACTACCTTAAAGAAGAGCATTTTGAAAATTCTTGATAGATTGAATCCCAAACAAATTATTGTCGTTTCTTCAGCACCCCAAATTAGATATCCAGATTGTTATGGGATTGATATGGCTCGGCTTGAAAACTTAATAGCTTTTGAAGCAGCACTTTCATTGCTAAAACAACATCAGAAAGAATCACTCATCGAGGAAGTTTATCACAAATGTAAAAGCCAGCAAAACTTAAAAGACACAGAAGTGACTAATTTTGTTAAGGAAATTTACAATTTGTTTACAGATGAGCAAATTTCAAATAAAATTGCGGAAATTTTAAAACCTGAGGACATTAATGCCGACCTTAAAATTATTTATCAAACAGTAGATAATCTACACAAAGCGTGTCCAAAAAACTTAGGAGATTGGTATTTCACCGGAAATTATCCCACACCCGGAGGAAACAGAGTTGTCAATAAAGCATTCATAAATTTTTATGAAGGAAACAATGAACGGGCGTATTAAATCTCTTTAATTCTTACAAAGTACTTATTTTATTTTGCCGTTAATCGAGTATAATAGTTTTTTATCTAAAAATTAACTTTCTGAGTTTCAATTATGAATATTTGAAATATATTTGATTATACCATAGCATAAGTAGGTTAAGTTCATGGTAGATTTGGGGCAAAAAAAGGTAAACGCTTGTTTACCTTTTTTTATTTTTAATACCTCCGGAGAGTATGAGATGTCATAACTTAAAATCCCTACAAAAAATTATCTTTTTTAGACTTTAAACGAGTATTTTTACTTTTCATCTAAAAACATGTGTCACTCAATTGTAGTCATGTATATTTGACTCACCATAGCATAAGTAGGTTAAGTTTATGGTAAATTTGGGGCAAAAAAGGGGAAACAATTGTTTCCCCTTTTTTATTTTTTACCTGTTTGGTAATCCTTATTTGTTTTTAGCATACTGTGCTCCAACTTCTTCCCAATCAATCACATTAAAAAATGCGTTGATATAATCGGGTCTTCTGTTTTGATAGTTTAGGTAATAAGCGTGTTCCCAAACATCAATTCCTAAAATGGGAGTTCCGCCACAGCCCACTCCGGGCATGAGTGGATTGTCTTGATTGGGGGTTCCACAAACTTCAACTTTTCCTCCTTCATGAACGCATAACCAAGCCCAACCAGATCCAAACTGAGTTGCTGCTGCAGTTGAAAATGCATCCTTAAAGGCTTCAAAACTTCCAAAGGCAGCATCAATAGCTTTTGCGAGCTCTCCTTGCGCCTTGCCTCCACCCTTGGGTGACATTATGTTCCAAAAAAGTTTATGATTGTAGTAACCACCACCATTATTTCTAACAGCTTTGTTTTTCATATCCAGATTTATCAATATGTTTTCTATGGTTTTTCCTTCCATGTCTGTGCCACTTATGGCATCATTAAGCTTTGAAGTGTAACCAGCATGGTGTTTGCTGTGGTGAATCTCCATTGTTCTTGCATCAATATGAGGCTCAAGTGCTTCATATCCATATTTTAGTTTTGGTAGTTCAAATGACATAATTTTTTGTTTTAAATGTTACTAATTCTCAAATTTACAAAGAATCAAATTAATTTTCTGTTATAGTTTCTATAAAGAATTAATGATACTATTAAAAAAGGTAATACTATTGAAAAATTAGGTCTTATGTTGTTATCTTAGTGAAAAAATTATTTTGAACAAATCTGCATCATTCATTATCTACAATGCCTCTGCCGGATCTGGCAAAACATTTACTCTTGTTAAGGCATATTTATGCATACTAATTTCTTCAAATAAACCTGACTTTTTTAAAAACATTCTTGCCATCACTTTTACAAATAAAGCCGTTGGTGAAATGAAGGAAAGAATTCTGGAAACTCTTTTTGCGTTTTCGGAAGAAACAATTTTGGAAGAAAACAACACGCTGTTCTTGTTGGTTTGCGATGAAACAAATCTCTCGCCAAAAGAAGTTCATATAAGAGCTAAAAACGCTGTTAATTACATATTACACAACTTCAGCAGCTTTGATGTGGAAACCATTGACAGGTTTAATCATCGCCTTATACGCACATTTGCCAGAGATTTAAAATTACCTGCAAATTTTGAAGTACATCTGGAAGTGGAAAACTTGATGGCCGAAGCAGTTGATAGACTCATTTCAAAAGTGGGTATCGACAAAGAATTGACCCCCATCCTTTTGGATTTTAGTTTTGAAAAAGTAGCTGAGGATAAAAGCTGGGATATTTCTCTAGACCTCAGAACGATTGGAAAGCTATTATACAATGAAAACGAAATACCACATACTGAAAAACTCAAAAACAAAACACTTACCGATTTTAAAAGCCTCAAATCTCAACTTTCAAACCAACAAAAACAAATAAAAAAGAAGTTAACAACGTTAGCAAATGATTTTTTTGATTTGATGCAAAAAAACAGCCTCACAGAGACTGATTTTAATGGTAAATATTTGCCAAATTATTTTAAAAAAATTGAACAAAATAATTTCTCTGTTTTAACAGGGGCAAAATGGCAAGATACATTAGGAAATTCAGTACTATATCCTCAAAGGGTACCCCCTGAAGTCAAGGAAACACTTGATCAAATAAGCCCGCTATTTGTTGCAATGTTTGACGAATCCAAAAGTTTGATTTATCAACTAGAATTTGTAGAAACACTTTCACGTAATCTAAATTCCCTCTCTTTAATCAATGCCATTCAAAGAGAATACCTCACCCTTCAGGAAGAAAAAAATATACTTCCTATCTCAGAATTTAATGCGCGAATCCATATGGAGATTAAAGAACAACCGGCTCCTTTTATTTATGAACGATTGGGAGAAAAATACAAACACTTTTTTATAGACGAATTTCAGGACACCTCACAACTGCAGTGGCAAAATTTAACCCCTTTGATTGAGAATGCCCTTTCTCAATCTGATTCAAAAAGCAAATCCGGAAGTCTAATGCTCGTTGGAGATGCTAAACAATCAATATACAGATGGCGAGGAGGAGATCCCGATCAATTCATTGGTTTGTATGACAACTTTAACCCTTTTCCGGCCGCCTCCAAAGAGGTCAATAATTTGGAAACAAACTACAGGAGTTATGATGAAATAATTCAATTTAACAATTCCTTTTTTACGTTTGTATCAAACTATTTCGCATCTGAAAATCATAAACAATTATATACGGTTGGGAATAATCAAAAAACCACTACAAAAACAAGTGGTTTTGTTTCACTTTCGTTTATAGATTCAAAAAACGCTGCAGAAAGTGATGAATTATATCCCAAGAGGGTATTGGAGATTATTTACAGTCAACTCTCAAAAGGGTATTTAAAAAAAGATATTTGTATTTTAACCAGAAAAAACAAACAGGCCATCATACTTGCGGAGTTTTTGGCCAATCAAAAAATTGATGTGGTTTCTTCAGAGGCACTGTTGCTCGAGAGTGCACCAGAAATTCAATTTATTGTAGATGTTTTAAAAACTATTCAAAATTTTGAGGACAAAAAATCAAAAGCAAACTTCCTTTATTTTTTACATTCTCATCTTCATATAGAAAAGCTGTTACACAATTTTATTGAAGAACTTTTGCCCCTTTCAAAAACAATTTTTGAAAAGGCACTAAGCAGTTATAAAATTTATTTTGATTTTAAAACGCCAACAATTACGCCGCTATATGATCTTTGCGAAACAATTTGTCAAAGCTTTTCGCTTTCAACAAATCGGGCTGCTTACATTCAGTCCTTTTTAGAATTGGTGTTTGAATTTACAGAATCCGGAAACTCAACCATAAATGATTTTCTTGACTTTTGGGAAACCAAAAAGAAAAATAGCAGTGTTGATATGTCAAGCGACCTTGATGCAATCACAATTATGACCATACACAAAGCCAAAGGGCTCGAGTTTCCGGTTGTGATTTATCCCTATGCTGATGATGATATTCACGACTTTAAGAAAGATAAACTTTGGTTTCCATTGGAAGAGGGTCAGTTTTCGGGCTTTTCTGAAATGCTAATTCCTGTGAGTAAGAAAATGAAAAACTTTGGTGAATTGGGAAATGCAATCTATGAAGCACACACAAAAAAATCTGAACTCGACATCCTAAATATTGTGTATGTTGCAATGACCCGGGCTGCTGAACAACTATTTGTCGTTTCAAATAAAAAAAATAGTACCCAAGAAAACACCACACGAAACTTGTTTTGCAGTTATTTAAAGAATAGGGGTCTGTGGGAGGAAACACAGGAACTCTATGAGTTTGGAGACCCTGCCAGGCCTAAAATGAGTAATCCAAAAACGCCGATAATCAATACCATTTCTATAGATAAACTTCCAGAAACAGCACCCTATTTAGCAACAATACAAATTGCTACAAACAAATCTTCCCTTTGGGACACTCAAAAAGAAAAGGCCATCCAAAAAGGAGACCTTATTCACGACTTGTTATCAAAAATAAAACAGGCTTCAAATCTTGATAATGTATTAAAATTTGCAATTGATCAAGGTCAAATATCTCAGGAACAATCAAAATTATTAAGAGTCATAATTGACAATCTATTGAAACAGCCTAAATTATCTGCATATTATCAAGAAGAAGCTGTGGCTGAAAATGAAATAGAAATTTTCACTAAGAAAAATCAAAGCCTAAGGCCCGATAGAATCAACTTTGTTTCCCAAAATACAGTCACAATAATAGACTATAAAACAGGGGCTAAGAGTCCCAAGCATATTAAACAAATTGATGATTATGGGGTTACCTTATCAGAAATGGGTTTTCAAATCAAAGAAAAATTACTTGTCTACATCAACGATCAAGTTGAGGTACATCAAGTAAGCACAACTTCATAAAAATAAATACCTTTGTAAAAAATCTTACCATGTACGGAAACATCAAACAACATCTTGAAAAGGAACTTCAGGAAATTAAAGACAACGGTCTTTTTAAAAAAGAACGAATAATCACATCAGCACAAGATGCCGTAATAAAAATAGCAACGGGTCAAGAAGTTATCAATTTTTGCGCAAACAACTATTTGGGCCTTTCTTCAAACAAAGAAGTCATACAGGCAGCAAAGGATACTATGGATACTCATGGTTTTGGTATGTCTTCGGTGCGATTTATTTGCGGCACACAGGACATACATAAAAAGCTTGAAGAGAAAATCGCATCCTTTTATCAAACAGAAGACACCATATTGTATGCTGCAGCATTTGATGCAAATGGAGGTGTTTTTGAACCTTTACTAGGTCCTGAAGACGCGATTATTTCAGATTCACTTAATCATGCCTCAATCATTGACGGAGTTAGACTTTGTAAAGCAGCTCGTTATCGATATGAGAACAGCAATATGCAGGATCTCGAAAATCAACTCAAAGAGGCAAACAAAAAAGGAGCCCGTTTCAAGCTTATAGTGACAGACGGAGTTTTTTCTATGGATGGTTTGGTCGCACCTTTAGATAAAATATGTGATTTAGCAGATCAATATGATGCCTTAGTGATGATTGATGAGTGTCATGCAGCCGGGTTTATTGGAGATACAGGCAGGGGAACCCTCGAAGAAAAAGGCGTAATGGGTCGCATAGACATCATAACCGGAACTTTAGGAAAGGCACTTGGAGGCGCAATGGGAGGATATACAACCGGTAAAAAAGAAATCATCGAGTTATTGAGGCAACAATCAAGACCTTATTTATTCTCAAATTCCTTAGCTCCGGCTATCGTGGGAGCCTCTATCAAAGTATTTGAACTACTCGAAAAAGACACCACTTTAAGAGACAAATTAGCAGAAAATACGGCCTATTTTAAAAAAGGAATGCAAAACGCAGGATTTGATATCATCGATGGAGATTCTGCTATAGTACCGGTGATGCTATATGACGCTCAACTATCTCAAAATATGGCAGATAGGCTTTTAGAAGAAGGTATATATGTAATAGGTTTCTTTTATCCTGTAGTGCCAAAAGGGAAGGCAAGGATAAGAGTTCAACTTTCTGCTGCTCATTCTAAAGATCATATAGACAGTGCTTTAAGTGCGTTTTCTAAAGTGGGCAAGGAATTGGGAATTATCCCACAGTAAACTTAATTTGAAGAAATATTAGTCATATTTATAAAAATTTAGTAGATTTGGTTTTGTTAATAAATTTTAACAACTTACTTTTGCTTCAATTAACACTTAAAATTTAAATTATTGAATATGAAACATCTTAGCAGATTTTTAGTTGCATCCATTCTGTTCTTTGGAATCAGTAATGCTGTTGCACAAGACGAAAACAACCCTTGGGCCTTTGAATTGGGCATGAATGCGGTTGATGTTTTTCCAGTTGGCGAGGAGGATGACAGAATCCCTGCTGCCTTAAGAGGAGAAATTTTTGATGAGTTTTTCAATGTGAATGACCATTGGAATATTTTACCCTCTGTTTCAAGATTAACTATCTCCAGATACATGGGGAGTGGGTTTGTTTTCACAGCCGCTGGTTCTGTAAATAGAATTAGTAAACTGGGTGACCTTGATGTGAGCGACATAGGTTTTGGAACTACAAAAGATTTTACTTACTACTCAGCAGACGGGGAAGTAAAATACAGTTTTAAAAATGCCCTTAACAGCTCTTGGTTTGATCCACAAATTGGTATTGGTGGTGGTTATACCTGGGTTGACGAAATCGGCTTTGGAACTGCAAACGCACTATTAGGGTTAAAACTTTGGTTTACTGAGTCTATTGCCCTAAACCTTCAATCAACATACAAGCACTCTTTTGAAGACAGCTATGGTATCAAACATTTTCAGCACTCAGCAGGTGTTTTGTTCCAGTTTGGAATGAAAGATCGTGATGGTGATGGAATTGCCGATAAAGACGATGAGTGTCCCGACACTCCTGGTCTACCACAATTCAACGGTTGTCCTGACACTGATGGTGACGGTATTCCAGACAAAGATGATGAATGTCCTGTGTTAGCCGGTCTTCCAGAATACAACGGATGTCCTGATACTGATGGTGATGGTGTTCCAGATCATTTAGATGAGTGTCCTACAGTTCCTGGATTGGCAAAATTCAACGGATGTCCTGATACTGACGGTGATGGTATTCCAGATAAAGATGATGAATGTCCTGAGGTAGCCGGACCAAAAGAAAACAATGGATGTCCTTGGCCAGATAGAGACGGTGACGGTGTTCCAGATCACTTAGATCAGTGTCCAGATGTACCCGGAACTGTTGCAAACAAAGGTTGTCCTGAAGTTACTACCGAGGTTATCAAACAATTAAACGAGTTCTCAAAAACTATCTTGTTTGATCTTGGTAAATCAACAATTCGTAAGGAATCTTATGCTGCTCTTCAAAGTATCGTTGATATTATGAGAGAATATCCAACAGCTAAATTCCATATTGAAGGTCACACTGATAATACAGGAAGCAGAGCATTAAATGAAAGACTTTCTAAAGAAAGAGCAGCTTCTGTTATGAACTACTTAACGACTATAGGAATGGATAAAAACAGATTGACTTCTGAAGGTTATGCCTTTGACAGACCAATCGCTCCAAATACTACAGCAGCAGGTAGACAGCAAAACAGACGTGTTGAGATTTCTCTTCAGAAATAAATCAACTTTAAATAATAATATAGAAAACGCCTCTGATATTTCAGAGGCGTTTCTTATTTTTATGAAATGATTACATATCTTAAAGAAATCGTTTCTGAAATAGTAAAATCTCAAAAAGAGCTCCATTCTTATATTTTTGTGTTGCCAAGCAGACGCGCTTGTACTTTTCTTAAAAAGGAACTTTTATCTCAAAATAAAACCACACAATTTTCACCCCAAATTTATAGCATTGAAGCTTTTATTGAAATCATAGCAGATTTAAAAATAGCTTCTACCTTGGAACTCCTCTTTGAGTTTTATGATGCTTACCTTAAGGTTGAATCTATCAAAGAAAAAGAATCCTTTGAAAGTTTTTCAAGCTGGGCATCGGTTTTACTAGATGACTTTAATGAAATTGACCGCAATCTCATCGATAGAAAAAAGTTTTTTAGTTATTTGAGTGATGTTCAGGAAATTGAGCACTGGTATGTAAATGAACAAAAAACCCCACTTATTCAAAACTACCTTTCTTTTTGGAACTCCCTTTCTGGTCTATATTTTGAGTTTACAAAAAACACGCAGCAAAGGGGTAAAGCCCATCAAGGATATGTATATCGTGAAGCAGCAAAAAACATGGAGTATTATGTGGATGCTCAAAAACACAAAAATCATATTTTTATAGGTTTTAATGCCTTAAACAAAGCCGAAGAGACAATCATCAAAGAACTACTAGAGGCCGGAAATACAGAAGTTTTTTGGGATGCTGACGCCTATTTTATGGACCGAACTTATCATAGTGCCTCACTTTTCCTTCGAGAAATTAAACAATCTTGGAAGCATTATAAAACACATCCATTCAAACACATATCAAACCATTATGCCCAACCTAAGCAAATTAATATAACTCAATGTTCAGGAAACATTGCGCAAGCAAAATGTGTTTCAAAAATTCTTGAATCCATTCCAGAAGACCAACTAGAAAAAACAGCCTTAGTACTTGCAGACGAAAATTTGTTGTTACCGGTTTTAAACTCTTTACCGCAAAACATAAAAACAGTTAACATCACGATGGGATTACCCCTCAAAACAATGCCGGCAACTTCTTTTTTTGAAGTCCTTTTCAAAATTCATAAAGACCAGCAAACGGTTTTCTATTACAAAGAAATTTTACAACTCATCAATCATCCCTTAGGAAGATTACTTCTTCCGGAAACCTCTGTAAAGATTGAACAAATACTATTACAACGCAATTTGACTATGGTTACTTATGAAGTACTTAAATCAGCTGCAACAACAAAAGAATTAGAATATATAGAGTGGCTTTTTTCTACTTCTAATCATAAAGTGAATATCCTTATAACAAATGCAAAAAACCTAATTCTAAGTCTGAAAGAAATAGCCTCCAATAACGCAATTTTAGTTGAGACCCTTTATAAGCTTTACGAGGTGTGGAATAAATTACAATCCCTAAATGAAAGATATGACCACATCAAAACAACCAAAACACTCCATGCTTTATTTCTAGAAATCATTTCACTCACATCACTCGACTTTAGAGGAGAACCCTACCAAGGCCTTCAAATAATGGGATTGCTTGAAACCCGCTCACTTGATTTTGCAAAAGTTATTTTAGTTTCTGCCAATGAAGGTATCTTGCCTGCAGGAAAAAGCAATAAATCCTTCATTACCTATGATTTGAAAAAAGAGTATCAATTGCCTACTCATACAGAAAAAGATGCCGTTTACACCTATCATTTTTATAGTTTGCTGCACAGAGCATCCTCAGCTCATTTGTTATACAACAATCACACTTCCGGCATAAAAGCAGGAGAAAAAAGCAGGTTCCTATTACAAATTATTCATGAAAGTCCGGAAGCACATCAAATAACTGAAAATATATTTTCGTCAAAAATATCTATTCCCCATAAGGAACTTAAGACAATTAATAAAACACCTCAAGTAATAGATAAATTAAAAGATTTGGCGGCATATGGATTTTCCCCTTCCGGCCTAACCTCTTATATCAGAAACCCTATTGATTTTTACAATCGCTATATTTTAGAAATCAAAGACTTAGACGAAATTGAAGAAACCATAGCAACAAACACATTGGGAACGATTGTTCACGATACCTTGCAACATCTTTTTACACCTTTCCTAAATACCACTTTAACAAAGGAAATACTAAAACAATTAATAAGAAAAGTAGATGCAATGGTAAGTCAACAATTTGAAAAAACCTATAAAGATGGAAATATCAAAACAGGTAAAAATCGTCTCATTTTTGAAATATCAAAACGCTATGTTCACAGCTTTTTAAACCAGGAAATAAGTCTAGTTGAAGCTAACAATACTATTGTGCTTACACATATTGAAAACACGCTGGAATCCCAGATTTTCATTCCGGAACTGGACTTTCCTGTCAAAATAAGAGGCAAGGTTGATCGCATAGATCTTTTTAACGAAACCACAAGAATTATAGATTATAAGACAGGAGGTGTGTCACAATCTGATCTCAATCTTTTGGAGTGGGAAACACTCATGACAGATTATAAACACAGTAAAAAAATACAAGTGCTTTCCTATGCGCTTATGGCAGAAAATTTTGTTCAAAATTCCTCAAAACAGGCAGGAATTATCTCGTTTAAAAATCTTAAAGAAGGCTATATGCCGTTTACCATAAAAGAAAATTCAAGAAGCAAGGGAGAACAAAACATTTCACAAGAAATACTTGACTCTTTTAAAACACAACTATCAAATTTAATTATTGAAATCTGCAATCCGGAAATTCCATTTACAGAAAAAGAAATCCCAAAAAATGATTATAACTAAAAATATTATTCTAGAAGGAAAACACACAAAACCCATTTTACTTGACGTTTTTTTGCCACGTAATGCAATTGCTCAAAAAACAGTGATTTATTGCCACGGCTTTAAAGGTTTTAAAGATTGGGGAACAAACAATAAGCTTGCACAACACTTTGCAGAAAACGGAATCAATTTTATAAAGTTTAATTTTTCTCACAATGGTGGCACCGTCGATAAACCCATCGATTTCCCGGATTTGGAAGCTTTTGGGAACAATAACTTCACGAAAGAACTTGATGATTTGGAATGTGTTTTAAACTGGATTGAAAATCAAAATGAATATAAAAATTTATCAACAGAACAACAAATAACACTGATGGCTCACAGTCGTGGAAGCGGAATTGCCATCATCAAAGCTCGCGAGGACTCCAGGATTAATAAAGTGATTTCTCTTGCCGGAGTTTCAGACTTTAATGCCCGATTTATAGACGAAGACACACTTCAATTCTGGAAAAAAACAGGCGTCATTTATGTAGAAAACAGCCGCACAAAACAACAAATGCCCCTTTATTATCAACTTGCAGAGGATGTCTTAAAAAATAGAGATCGTCTGTCTGTTGAAAACGCATCAAAATCTTTAAACAAGCCCCATCTCATTATTCATGGAACCAAAGACCCCACTGTTCACTTAGAAGAAGCAAAAAGGGTTCACAGTTGGAGTCAACAAAGTAAGTTAGAAATTATAGAAAATGCTGACCATGTGTTTAATGTGAAGCACCCCTGGAATGAAGGCCAGTTACCAAAACAGTTTCTATTGATGCTGGAGAAAAGCCTGGAATTTGTAACCAAAGGGTAATTTTAATCAAGCATTTTCAGCAAATTCAATAGCTCTGGACTCATTATAATACACATTAGTTGGATTGTAAAACCCCACGTGACCACCATATTTGGGCATTTCCAGGAAAATGCTCTTTTGCTTTTTTGCCAATTCAATAGGAAAACAAAATGGAGACAAAAAACTATCATTTTGGGCTTGAAGCAGCAATACGGGAATCTTAATTTTGGGCAAAAATGCTATGCTACTGTTTTTTTCATAATAATCATAAGCATTTTCAAAGCCGTGAGCTTTTGATGTATAGACATTGTCAAAGTCTAGCAGCGATTTAATTCTTTTTAAATCTTCTTTTGAGGCTTTGTCTGGAAAAAGCTTTGTTTTTTCTTTTAAACTTTTTTTCAGACCCAACAGAAAATAAGTGTTATAAATAAAATTATGTCTTTTATTGAGCTCGTTAAGAGATTTTTCTAGTGATAGAGGAGTCGAGACGGCAACTCCTTTTTTAATTTCTTTAGGAATATTTGCTCGCTCTCCCAAATACTTTAGCATTAAAGTACCTCCAAGGCTAAAACCATTCAACACTATTTTTTGATAACAATCTTTTTCTAGAATATGGGAGATGACTTCTTCGAGGTCTTCTGTTGAGCCGGCTGTGTAAGATCTAAAAAGCCTGTTTGGTTCTCCGCTACAACCCCTGAAGTTTACAGCAACGCTATCCCATCCGTTATTATTAGAGTGACTCGCAGCGCCAATAATGTATGTGCGTTGTGCATTGCCCTCCAGCCCGTGAAGTAAAATTATCAATTTGTCTGACTTTCCTTTAGCATAACTCCAGTCCAAATCCATAAAATCACCATCAGATAACGTGATTCTTTCCCGATGTTGTTTTACACGAGGAGGCACCCGCAGCTTTGAAGAATAAATAGTTGAAAAGTGCCCGTTTTGGAACACAATTGGAGGCTTGTATGAAGGGCTGATAACGGGCATAAATCAAACGCTAATTTAATCAAAAATACTATGCGCGCACAGTAAAAATATGTAAGTTTGTAAAAAATTACTGCAATGTACACCAAAGAATTTGAAATAAGGTGGAGTGACATCGACGCAAACAGACATCTGGCAAACAGTGCTTATATAAACTTTATGAGTCATACCCGAATGGGGTTTTTGATGGAAAACGGTTTAGGTCAGCGTGAAATGCTCCACTACAACATTGGCCCCGTTGTGTTTTATGAACACATTTATTATTTTAAAGAGGTGTTTGTTGGAAAACCTATAACGGTATCATTGCAATTAAAAGGGCTTTCAGAAGACGGTATGTATTTTGAATTTCTTCACAATTTTTATGATTCTCACGGGAAAAACTTCGCTACCTGCGAAATTATGGGTGGATGGATTGATATGAAAGAGCGAAAACTCAGCTCACTCCCAAAGGAGTTATTTGACCGTTTGAACCATTTGGAAAAAACAAATGATTTTAAAACACTCGCCAAAGAAGACACTAGAAAGTTTGGAAAAAAACCCAATCACTTAAGCTAAAGTTTGTGGTTTACGAGAACTCATATAAACGCCTGTAAATATTAGAATAGCCGCAAAAATTCTAACGGGGGTTAAAAAGTCTGCGCCAATGATAACTGCAAATAATACCGCAATTACCGGCTGTAAATATATAAATGCTCCAATAGTAGAGGCTTTTAATTGCCGCAATGCATAAATATTAAACAAATAAGTGAGCACAGTTGTGCCAATCACAACAAATCCCATTTTTAAAACTACATCAAAAGGCAATTGAGACCATTCAACTTTTACAAACTCGTTGTACCCAACAGGCAGGTTGATAAAAAAAGCAAATAAAAACAACCATTTCATCAATGTGATGGAACTGTATTTTGCTGTCATTGGTTTTACTAATATCAAATAAATAGAATAGGCGATTGCATTAATGATAAAAAGTAAATTCCCCAAAGGAATATTAGGTGCATTAAACTGTTCCTTCTCTCCAAAGAGAACCAAAGCGAGCCCACCGGCAAGACCAATTACAATTCCTGCGGTTTTGAGAAGCGTAATTTTTTCTTTAATAAGAATGGCTGATAGAACAAGCAACAAAACCGGTGAAAGCGTTATAATTACAGAGCTGTTTATCGGAGTAGAAAGACTCAGTCCCTTAAAAAACATCAACATATTGATAGACATTCCAAAAAGAGCACAAAAGAAGAGACGTTTCCAATCTTTAGGGTCAATTTTTTCTGAGGGATATGCCAATGAGATAATCCAAAACAGCAGGGCTGCACCGCTTACACGCAAAACAATAAATCCATAAGGTTCTATAAAATGGGGCATAAGACCCTTTGCAATGCTATGATTGATGCCATAAATAGCACTTGCAGCAGTAGCGGCTAGAAGCGCAAGGCTGCGGCTATTCATTTAAAGCTATTTTAGCTTTCTCAATTGTTTTGGAAGCATTGCCTATATATATCTTATTTTCAAAAACAAGTACAGGTCGTTTTAAAAATGTATAATGCTCAAGTAACAGGTGTTTTAAGTCATTTTCAGCAAGGCTTTTATCCTTAAGCCCTCGTTCTTTGTAAAGCTGTGCTCTCTTGCTAAAAAGGGCTTCATAGCTTCCGGCAAGGTCTTTCAAATGTTCAACTTGCTCTTTGCTCAACGGATTTGCTTTAATGTCTTGCAGCTTTATATTTTCAGGAAAACTTAGCTCCTTTAAAATGCGTTTACAGGTACTGCAACCCGATAGATAGTAAAATGTATTCATCATTTAAATATAAATTGAAAATGTGAAAATTCAAAACCAGAATATTTACAAATACGCTTCAACTTCAGTTAATGGAATAGTTAAAATAATAGGACCTTCAGCATAACTTGCAATTTCATATTGATTGTAATGTAAAATCAACTCGGTTTCAGTAAATCCAATATTTTCGGGCAAATGAAATTGATTATTTTCAAACCAAAATCCCGAAGAATTTATGGAGCGATCTTGAGGAATCTGATAGCGTTCTCTGAATTTTTTTTCGCTAAGGCGATTCAGCCCCTCTACATCATTGAATAAACTATTTTGTTGAAGTAACTCTCCTGTATTGGCGTCAAAATTCAAGAATTGTGTTCCTGAGTATCCGTGCGCCCCTCCGGTAAATAGATAATAGTTTAGCTCTAAAGAAACAAACTCATCAGACTGAAAAGAAACTTGCATATAAGTGTCCACATCATAAGACACAAAACTATTCCCAAATTCGGCCATTAGTTTGTTATAGTCCTCAATAAAAAAAGCGAGTGCATCCTCAATCGTTGAAAAATTAGAAGAACCCTCTTCATTGGGTGCAATTTTACTCGCAATACTCTCAAAAATCTTTTTGTTTACTATCCTTGATTTTTCATCATTTTCAACTGCTTGAACAAAATGAACTTTTATGGTTGGACAACTTTCAGTTTTACAGACTTCAAAACTATCCGGGGTAATTATGGTTTCTTCAAATTGTAAGGGCTTATCAAAAGAACAACTACTTGCAAAGATTAAAACAAGTAGCAGGGGGAACATTTTATACATAAAGGCAAGGTGTTAAACAATGGCTAAAGATACAGTTTGATTTAAAAATGACCGAATATTCCCTTACATTTGTGAATATTTTTACAAACCAAAATAGTCATATGAAGTTTAATACCAAAACAATTCACGGTGGCCAACACAATGTAGATCCTGCTTATGGTTCTGTGATGCCACCCATCTATCAAACAAGCACCTATTCACAAACAACACCCGGTGGGCACAAAGGGTTTGAGTATTCACGAAGTGGAAATCCCACAAGAACAGCACTTGAAAAATCACTTGCAAGCATTGAAAACGGAAAACACGGCTTGGCTTTTGGTTCGGGTCTTGCAGCAATTGATGCAGTTATAAAATTATTACAACCCGGCGACGAGGTGGTTTCTACAAACGATCTTTATGGAGGAAGCTACCGCCTCTTTAAAAAGGTTTTTGAAAAATTTGGCATAAAATTTCATTTCATAGCGATGCAAGATGCTTCAAAAATAGAAGAATTTATCAATGAAAACACCAAGCTTCTATGGATAGAAACACCCACAAACCCTATGATGAATATCATAGATATTAAAGCCTGCTCAAACATTGCAAAAAAACACAATATTCTTTTGGCAGTCGATAATACATTTGCAACTCCTTATTTGCAACAGCCTCTTGATTTGGGAGCAGACATTGTGATGCATTCTGCAACAAAATACTTAGGAGGCCACAGTGATGTTGTTATGGGCGCTTTAGTTGTAAACGATCCAGAATTAGCTGAGAAGTTGTATTTTATTCAAAATGCAAGTGGTGCCGTTTCTGGGCCTCAGGACAGCTTTTTAGTGCTAAGAGGTATTAAAACCTTGCATATTAGAATGCAACGTCATTGTGAAAATGGAAAAGCCATTGCAAATTTTCTATCTACTCATCCCAAAATTGAAAAAGTATATTGGCCGGGCCTTCCTTCTCATCCCAATCATGAAATTGCCAAACAGCAAATGAACGATTTTGGTGGCATGATTTCGTTCACAACTAAAGGAAACCTGATGGCAGATGCTATCAAAGTTGTTGAAAATCTAAAAATATTTACACTGGCCGAATCACTTGGAGGTGTAGAATCACTTGCAGGGCACCCGGCAAGCATGACCCATGCATCAATACCCAAAGAAGAAAGAGAGAAAACAGGCGTTGTTGATTCTTTGATTCGATTAAGTGTTGGAATAGAAGATGTTGACGATCTTATCGAAGATTTAAAACAAGCTTTGGGTTAATCCAAATAAAGAATGTAACCCACATTGAGCCAGTAAATCCAGTCGTTTGCTTTATTTTCGGGCACGTCTGGATTTAAACCATCTACCCAGTTTGAAAAGTAGTGTTGCCAGCGTCCATCTAGCATGAGGTCGCTCATTGGAGAAAGCTTATATCTAAAACCTAAACTCCAAACAACAGACCAGGTAGAACCGGGTGAATTTGATGTGGCTCCAACATATTTTTCCGGAACATCCAGGGGTGAATTTACATTTTGACCCCCAAAGGTTGTTGACGCTTCCGGGCTAAAGTTTACCCAATGGAAGCCAAAACTAACAAAAGGAGCAATTTTATACCTTCCGGCTACAAAATCTCTGACACTTAGTGGGAAATACTCAAGTTGAGACCCAATATCAAAAACAGTAGTTGAACCTTGCATCCCTCTCAATTGATTTGCAGTGAGCGAAGTCCTTGAAGGATCTACCCATTTTCCAAAATGTTCAAATTGAGTTTTGTGAATAGAAATTTCATTTCTCAATTTAAAATGGTCATTAAAATAGGTGTCTCTTGTATAACAGTTACAATCTGCGCGGTATGCAAAATTCAAATAATGAATTAATCCAACTCCATAACCCACATTTTTCATATTGGTTTCAATATCATTGCGCTGTCCATAATCAGAATAAAAAACAACAGGCCCTGCTATAATACCAATCTCGTGTGAAAAACCAAATTGAGAAAAAGACTCATAAGGAGTAAAAGCTGAAAGTAAAAATACCAGTACAAAGTATTTGGTTTTCATATTGATAATGGTTATTTGAGACAAGACAAATATATAAAAACAAAATTAAGTTGAAAGTTAATTAAAAAAATACTATTTATGACTTGAATCAAAAACAAATAATATCTTTTACTTTATATTTGCAGTTAATAACGAAAACGTTTACGTAAAATTATCAAAAATGACAGAAAGTATCCGAAACTTTGTTGCTCAGGTAGAAAAATCAAACCCCAATGAGCCTGAATTTTTGCAAGCCGTAAAGGAAGTTGCAGAAACAGTAATGCCTTTTATTGAAGAAAATAAAAAATATCAGGGACACAAGCTCTTAGAGCGTATGGTTGAGCCCGAGCGGGTAATAATATTTAGAATCCCCTGGACCACAGACAGTGGTGAAATTATGATAAACAAGGGGTATCGCGTGCAGTTTAATTCTGCAATTGGACCTTACAAAGGAGGAATGCGTTTTCATCCTTCAGTAAACCTGAGTGTGTTGAAATTTTTAGGGTTTGAACAAACGTTTAAAAACGCACTTACTACCTTACCTATGGGTGGAGGAAAAGGAGGTTCAGACTTTGACCCAAAAGGAAAATCTGATGCAGAAGTAATGCGTTTCTGTCAAAGTTTAATGACAGAATTAAGTAAATATATTGGTCCGGATACTGATGTGCCAGCCGGAGACATTGGTGTTGGTTCCAGAGAAATTGGCTATATGTTTGGTCAATATAAAAGATTGAGAGATGAATTTACAGGTGTTCTAACAGGTAAAGGATTTTCTTATGGAGGCTCCTTGATGCGCCCTGAAGCAACCGGATATGGAAATGTTTATTTTGCCCAAAGTATGCTTAATACCAGAGGAGAAAGTTTTGAAGGAAAATCAGTGGTTATTTCCGGCTCCGGTAATGTAGCTCAATATGCCGCTGAAAAAGCAACGCAACTTGGCGGAAAAGTAATTACACTTTCAGATTCCGGCGGATATATTTTAGACAATGATGGTATTGATGCTGAAAAGCTGGCGTATGTTATGGAGCTTAAAAATGTAAAGAGAGCCAGAATCAGTGAATATGTCAATAAATATTCAAACGCAAAATATTTTGAAGGGAAAAGACCTTGGGGCGAGAAGTGTGACATCGCGATGCCCTGTGCCACTCAAAATGAATTGAACGAAGAAGAAGCTAAAACACTGGTTAGCAATGGATGTATATGCGTTGGTGAAGGAGCTAATATGCCATCAACACCCGAAGCCATCGAGGTGTTCCTCAAAGCAAAAATTCTTTTCTCTCCCGGAAAAGCATCCAATGCAGGTGGGGTTTCTACCTCTGGTTTAGAAATGTCTCAAAATTCCATGCGTTATAACTGGACCGCAGAAGAAGTGGATGAAAAACTCTTTAAAATTATGGGAGACATTCACGATGCCTGTGTAAAATATGGAAAGCAACAAGATGGCTATGTTGACTATGTGAAAGGAGCAAATATAGCAGGATTTGTAAAAGTCGCCGATGCTATGATCGCTCAGGGAGTTGTATAATATCAAACCTATATAATTTACAACCACTCACTGCTCCAGTGGGTGGTTTTTTGTTTAAAAACCTGCAATATTTTCCTATTTAATCTGTTAAATAAGCTGTTAGATTATATCCTTCTATGAAACAATTCTTGTTTACATTAATTTGTCTTTCACCATTTTTTATAAAGGCACAGACCTTTGAAAATCAATGGGCTGCTTTGTTTTCCTATTCAAATATTGTTGATTTGGCAGAAGGGAACGACAGATTGATCGCAGCATCAGAAAATGCAGTATTCACCTATGATTTGATTACAAATCAAATAAATACCATTACCACTGTTCAAGGACTTTCAGGAGACTTAATTTCAACAGTATTTTATAGTGAAAACTTCGACATCATAGTTATTGGATATTCAAATGGCTTAATAGAACTCATACTGCAGGACGGCTCCATACTTTCTGTGATAGATATTTTAGATAAGCCCACAATCCCTCCCAATCAAAAGCGCATCAATCATTTCAATGAATTTAATGGCAACTTGTATATCTCAACAGATTTTGGAATTTCAGTATATGATTTAACAGCGCTTGAATTTGGTGACACTTTTTTTATAGGTGACTTAGGAAACCAGGCAAAAATAAATCAAACGGCTGTTTTTGATGGCTTTATTTATGCCGCCATGAATGATAGAGCGAAAAGAGCCGATGTGAACAACCCCAACTTAATCAACTTTGAGGAGTGGATTGACTTTTATCCCTTTGGTTTGAATGGAATTCAGGTTTTTGCAGATAATTTATTCGCTACAGATTTTAATTCCAGACTTTTGCGGTTTGACACCAACACCCCAGTGGTAATTGCAACATTCCCTCAAGAAAACAAAAAAATACACACCACAGATACTTTTTTAACGGTCACTTCACAAACAAGATCAACAGTATTTGATGTGATGTTGAATCAAGTTGCAGTTGTAAATAATCTCATTGATTTTGATTTCACGCTCTCAACCTCTTTAGCTTATGACAACACGGTATATCTTGGTTCAAATCAATATGGTGTTTTAGCGGTTCCTTTTGGCTCAAATCAAGCTGAACAAATTTTACCAGATGGACCATTGCTCAACAAATCAGTTTCCATTGATGCGACTCCAGGACAATTGTGGGCAGTCTTTGGAGAGGTAGATTTGTTTTTTAACCCTTACCCCCTCAACAGTCGGGGAATTAGCCAGTTTGAAAACAATGAATGGACCAATATTCCTTTTGAAGAGGTGTTGGGTGCCCGGTCTATTTCTCAAGTGAAAATCAACCCAAACAACCCCAATGAGGTGTATGCAAGCTCTATGATTGATGGATTGTTAAAAGTTGAAGACAAAGTGCCATCGGTTTTATTTACAGATGCCAATAGCCCGCTCACTAGAACGCTAGGAGACAACAGCATCAGGATATTTGGTTCCCAATTTGACAGACAAGGAAATTTATGGTTTGTACAAACCAGTACAGATAAGGCAATAAACAGAATTTCTACAGCCGGGCAGTTTCAAAGTTTTGATATCTCACCGGTTATCGCAGATCCTTTTGCAGAAAGGGGGCTTAACAATATTGACATAAGCAGAGAGGGCTTTGTTTTTATTGCCAGTTCAGAAAACGGCTTGATTGGTTTCAACCCCACCACCAGTCAATTTCAAAAAATTGGGGAAGATCTCGGTAATGGAAATTTACCTGATGACAACGTGAGAGCAATCAAAATTGACAATAGAAATCAAGCGTGGATAGGCACATTAAGAGGATTGAGAGTGCTCTTCAATGTGGGTGGTTTTTTTCAAGAAAATGCAAATATTGACGCTCAACCCATAATTATTCTTGACAATGACGGTGTTCCTCAAGAACTACTCTTTGAACAGTCAATTACAGATATTGAAGTTGACGGAGCAAATAACAAATGGATTGCCACGGCATCCTCCGGGGTGTTTTATGTGTCTTCAAATGGCCAGGAAACCCTGTTACGCTTCACAAAAGAGAATTCTCCATTGCCCTCAAACAATGTGCTAGACATCGCTATCGATCCGCAAAGCGGCGTGATTTATTTTGCAACGACAAATGGTCTGGTTGCTTTTAACGGAACAACCACAGCACCCAACCCCACACTTGAGTCGCTTAGAGCATACCCAAACCCTGTGAGGCCCAATTTTAATGGAAATGTAACCATCGACGGGCTCACCGCCAGAGCAAACGTCAAAATAACTGATGTCAATGGAAGCCTGGTTTTTGAACAAGTTTCTGAAGGGGGAAGTGTGCAATGGGATACCACGGCGTTTGGAAAATACAAAGTTTCTTCGGGAGTCTATTTTATTATGGTAACAACAGATGGCGCCGAGGAAACCAAAATTGCAAAAGTTATGATTGTTCGCTAATGCAAATCACTACAAAAGCCATTGTCATTTCCTCCCTTAAATACAGTGAAGCAGATTTAATCGTAAAATGCTTCACAGAAGAATGTGGACTTAAATCGTATCTACTCAAAAACATCCTCAAATCAAAAAAGGGAAAACTCAGAACCTCATATTTTCAACCACTTACCTTACTTGAAATTACAGCAAACCATAAAGACAAAGGGTCTTTAGAATTTATTCAGGAAGCAAAGGTGTGTTTTGCAAATCAAACCCTTTACACTCACATTATAAAAACATCCATAGTGCTGTTTTTATCAGAAATTTTAAAAAGCGTGATTCAAGAAGAAGAAAAAAACAAAGCCTTGTTTTCTTTTTTAGAAAAATCAATACTATGGCTTGACTCAAATAATGAAGTTGCTAATTTTCACCTCCTTTTTTTACATCGACTCACAGACTTTTTAGGTTTTTATCCTGATGATACAGAAATTCACTTACCTTATTTCAATCTTTTAGAGGGTGTTTTTCAAAATGAAAGCACTCACATCTACTGCATTTTAATCTCAGAAAATAGCGGGTTTAAACGACTTTTTGGTATAAAATTTGATACTATAAACTCTTTAAAATTAACCAAAAAAGAACGAAAAAACACTTTAGAAATTCTTTTGATGTATTATGAATTGCATATACAAGGATTTAAAAAGCCAAAGTCCCTTCAGGTCTTTAACCAACTATTTAACTAACTATGAAACAAGTTTTTACTTTATTACTGCTGGTTTTTTCAGCAGCATTTTTTTATGGGCAACAAGCAACAATTATCGACTCAGAAACACAAGAACCCATTCCCGGAGTGGTGTTTTACAATTACAACAAGTCAAAAAACGGCGTCTCTGACCTTGACGGAAAAATAACTTTGGATACCTTTTCCAGCAATGAAACAATCCATTTTCAACACACTTCCTTTGAACCCGTTACCTTAACAAAATCACAAATCTTGAAAAACAAAGGTATCGTCCTGCTCAAACCGGGCTCAGGTGAGCTTGATGAAATTGTCCTTTCTGTCACAAGGTTCAGCCAAAGTAAAAATGAAATAACACAATCTGTAGTGAGTATCAACGCAGAAGAAGCCCTTTTTACACAACCACAAACTACCGCAGACCTATTGAGTAACAGCGGTAAAGTATTTGTTCAAAAAAGCCAATTGGGTGGGGGGAGCCCCATGATTCGAGGGTTTTCCACAAACCGGCTCTTGATGACCGTTGACGGGGTGCGCATGAACACCGCCATTTTTAGAGGCGGAAACATTCAAAACATCCTTTCTATAGACCCCTTTGTAGTTGAAAACACCGAAGTAATTCTCGGTCCCGGCTCTGTAGTTTATGGCAGTGATGCCGTGGGGGGGGTGATGAATTTTTATACGCTGAAACCCAAATTTTCCTTTGAAGAAGGCATGGCTTTTTCAGGCAATACCATCGCTAGATATTCCACAGCCAACGAAGAAAAAACAGGACATATTGAATTGAATTTCGGCTTCAAAGAATGGGCATTTTTGAGCAGTATCTCTTACAATGACTTTGGTGACCTGAGAATGGGTAAACATGGTCCCGATGATTATTTGCGCAACTTTTTCGTGCAAACCATCAATGGAGAAGATATTCAAACCCCCAATCCAAACCCGCGAGAGCAAAAACCCACAGGATATGAACAGTTGAGTCTAGCTCAAAAAGTGCGCTTTATGCCCAATGAAAAATGGGACTTTCAGTTAAACCTGCTCTATTCAGAAACTTCAGATTATGCGCGGTATGACCGATTAACCCGAGTGAGAAATGGTAACTTGCGTGATGCCGAGTGGTATTATGGGCCTCAAAAGTGGTTTTCAGGAAATTTACAGCTTGAACGAAAAAGTAAAAGCTTGCTCTATGACAATTCCAAACTCATTGTGGCCTACCAATATTTTGAAGAAAGCAGAAATAACAGAAGTGTAAACTCTAAGAACCTCTTTAATACCGAAGAAAAACTAGATGCCATTTCAGCCAATTTTGATTTTACCAAAAACCTAAATCAAGTCGATTTATTTTACGGAATAGAATATGTACACAATAAAGTTAATTCAGCTGGAAATGTCACCAATCTAGATACAAACGAAACTGAAGAAACCGCCTCCAGATATCCTGACGGTTCCACCTGGCAGTCTTATGCGGCCTATGTAAACATGCTCTGGGAAATGTCGCCAAAACTAAACTTGCAGTCTGGTTTGAGGTATAGTCATTTTGCTATTGACGCTACCTTCGACAATCGGTTTTTTGATTTCCCTTTTGAGGACACCCAAATCAATACCGGTAACCTTACGGGAAGCATTGGGCTTAACTACCAAGCGTCAGAAATACTTGGTTTACGCACTAATTTTTCGACTGCCTTTAGAGCCCCAAACATTGATGACATTGGTAAAATATTTGATTCAGAACCCGGAAGTGTTGTGGTCCCAAACCCCGATTTAAAAGCCGAGTACTCATACAACGGCGAGGTGGGGGCAACATTGAATTTTGTTAATATCCTAAAAGTTGAAATGGCGACCTTTTATACCAAACTGGACAATGCCCTCGTGCGCCGTGATTTTAACCTGAACGGCGAAACCGAAATTGAATACCAAGGCGAGCTAAGCAATGTCCAGGCCATTCAAAACGCCGCCGATGCAAGAGTCTATGGGTTTGAAGCCGCAATTCAAATCAACTTTTGTGAAACCTTAAGTCTGCAGTCCAATTACACCATTGCCAAAGGCTATGAAGAACTGGACAACGGCAATAAAGCGCCACTGCGTCACGCGCCCCCCCAATTTGGAAACACCCGTTTAGTATGGAAAAACAATCGATTCAAAATAGATGCTTTTGCAAATTACAGCGGCCAAATAAGAGCAGAAAACCTGGCACCCTCTGAAGCCAATAAACCTGAGATTTACCCGGTTAACAGTAATGGTGATTTGTATTCGCCCGGCTGGTACACCCTCAATCTGGCAAACCAATTTCAGTTGACAGCTGCCTGGCAGTTTTCGGCTTCTATTGAAAATATAACAGACCAACGCTACAGAACTTATTCATCAGGAATTGCTGCGCCGGGAAGGAATTTTATTGCAGCGGTGAAGTACACGTTTTAAAGCCTCACCGAAGAATGGGAGTTTACAGAAGTCTCTTTATTTCTTTACAAACTTCTGCGTTTGTTTATTACCATATTCATCCGCTACTACAATAAAATACAAACCGGTTTTAAAACCCTTAACATTTATAGTGTTTTGAGATAAATTTAAGTTATTAGTTTTGAGTAATTTACCTGTTGTGTTATATAATTTAGCAATACAGTTTGTGCAATTTTGGGTTTCAAGGGTAAGAATTTCTGTGACAGGGTTAGGGTAAATAACTATTTCAGGCAATAAATTGTTTTCAGGAGAGCTTAAAATATTTTCATTGCTGTGAAATGTAAGTTTGTTTCCCACAAAGTCATAAATAATCAATTTTCGAGCATTTGTATTGCTGTTTGCCCCAAAAGTGAATTCATAAAACATGGTAGTTTGATCTAGATTATCATTTAAAAAATTAAAAGCATTTTGTTTAAACTGATGTAAATAGGCTTCATCAATACCTGTTATCGGTTCACAAGCTAAAGGCGTATTTTCAAGTATGTCACAACTTATAACGCAAAATCCTTCAAAATAAACATCAAGAAACTCATTTGAATTTAGCGCTACAAAAATTTCACCACAAAGAGTAATAGAAAAAGTACCTTCAAAAACATTGGCAACAGTGAGCGCAGCACCATAGGGTAATTCCATCGTTTGACCCTCGTAATTCACGTGAGTTAAACTCCATTGATGATTGGGCAGCTCATGGCCCCAATAAATTGGCAAGCCACCCAGGTTCATAGGAGTGTTATAATTTGAAACAAAACTAGTACTATTGGGGTCATTAAATATGATGTATTTTATACCACTAGGTTCAAGAGGTTCATTTTCAATGGAAAATATGATGGTCTGTCCAACGAAACTTGTAAAAGTTCCTTTTATAGCATTATAAAAGCCGGAAACATAAGACTCGTCACAAAGGGTAGTTTCAATTTCAGTTAAATTAAGAATCTCAAGCTCAGTATTATTAACATAATTAATATCCATTTCAAAAACACCACCACAACATCCCTCTACTACAATTTTATCAGAGTGAAATGTCAACTCAAACCTCAATTCTTGAAATAAGACTGTGTTATTATCCCATACAAAATTTGATATATTACTATCTCTTGCGCTGTGCACAAACCAATAATTATCAAATAAAAGCGGGTCTTGTGCATACAAATTTGAATTTTTTGAACCCGCTATGGTAGCGGGTAGATTGAAAAAGGAATAGTACAACCCATACAAAGTTTAAATTCTTTATTGTTTTCATAACGTGTTAGTTTTTAAGTAAGTTTTTGGAATCTTGTACTTCACCGTCTGCTATCAAAATCACGCTATACAAGGCTGTTGATAAATGACTTAGATATATATTCACTGTATTTAGAGAAGTATCTAATAAATAGTTTTCTGAATTTCCAGTATTTTGGTTAGCTTGAAAAATGGACATTTCTAAGATATTAAAATTTTCTTAAAGTTTTATTTTTTTTTTAGAATATTGGTAATAATATGTAACACATTCTAAGAGTTTTATCGTCTAAACTTTTTAATTTTTTGTATTTTCGCAACCTTATAAAAAAGCAGTACCCCATGAGCAAAAAATTTCCTGAATATAAAGGTTTGGATCTGGCAAAAGTGGCCGATGAAGTATTGGATTTTTGGAAACAGGAAAACATTTTTCAAAAGAGTATTTCTAGCCGTGAAGGAAACGAACCCTTTATCTTTTTTGAAGGACCGCCGTCTGCAAATGGCTTGCCGGGGATTCACCATGTGATGGCACGCGCCATCAAGGATATTTTTTGCCGTTATAAAACCCAAAAAGGATTTCAGGTGCAACGTAAAGCCGGTTGGGATACACACGGTCTGCCCATTGAACTTGGCGTAGAAAAAGAACTAGGCATTACTAAAGAGGACATCGGCAAAAAAATAAGTGTTGAAGACTACAACGCCGCTTGTAAAAAAGCCGTAATGCGCTATACTGATGTGTGGAATGACCTTACCGAAAAAATGGGTTATTGGGTAGATATGGAAGACCCTTATATTACTTATAAATCCAAATACATGGAGTCTGTATGGTGGTTGCTCAAACAAATTTATAATAAAAATTTACTTTATAAAGGATATACCATTCAACCCTATTCCCCAAAAGCGGGAACGGGATTGAGTTCGCATGAGTTGAATCAACCGGGCACGTATCAGGATGTGACAGATACGACGGTAACAGCTCAGTTTAAAGTCCTCCCCCCGGCCCCCTCCGGAGGAAGAGGAGCAAATTCTTTACAAAAAGCTTTCAACTACGCTCCCCCTTCGGGGGAGTTGGAGGGGGACTTCCTAGCCTGGACCACAACTCCTTGGACATTGCCTTCAAATACAGCATTAACTGTTGGACCAAAGATTGATTATGTTTTGGTGAAAACGTTCAATCAGTACACTTTTGAACCCATCAATGTAGTGCTTGCAAAAGCATTGATTAATAAACAATTTGACAAAAAGTTTCAACTCGCTGAAACTGAAAAAGAATTGCTCAACTATAAAGCAGGTGATAAAAAAATACCTTTCTATATTGCTGCCAGTTGCAAAGGGAAAGACCTGGAAGGCATTCGCTATGAGCAGTTGTTGCCCTATGCTTTGCCTCATAACAATCCTGAAAACGCTTTTCGCGTAATTTTAGGTGATTTTGTTACAACTGAAGACGGTACCGGAATTGTTCACACCGCGCCCACTTTTGGAGCAGACGATGCGATGGTCGCCAAACAAGCCGTGCCTGAAGTACCGCCATTACTGGTAAAAGATGAGAATGGAAATCTGGTTCCTCTAGTTGATTTGCAAGGAAAATTCAGACCCGAAATGGGTGAATTTGCCGGCAAATATGTCAAAAATGAATATTATGATGAAGGCGAAGCACCTGAAAAATCAGTAGATGTCGAGCTTGCCATAAAACTCAAAGAAGAAAACAAAGCCTTCAAAGTGGAGAAATATGTGCACAGTTACCCCAATTGCTGGCGTACAGACAAACCCATTTTATACTATCCATTAGACTCCTGGTTTATTAAAGTCACTGATTTTAAAGACCGTATGCACGAGTTGAACCTCGGTATTAACTGGAAGCCAAAATCAACAGGTGAAGGCCGTTTTGGAAACTGGCTGGCCAATGCCAATGACTGGAACCTTTCGAGATCACGTTATTGGGGGATTCCACTTCCCATTTGGAGAACAGACGATGGGAAGGAAGAAAAAATTATCGGTTCTGTAGAAGAATTAAAAGCCGAGATGCAAAAAGCAGTCACTGCCGGCTTGATGCCGGAAGATGTATTTGCTAACTTTAAAGTGGCCGATATGTCTGAAGAAAACTATGAAACAGTTGACCTTCATAAAAACATTGTAGATCAAATTGTTTTGGTCTCTGAAAGCGGAAAGCCCATGAAGCGCGAAAGCGACCTGATTGACGTCTGGTTTGACAGCGGCAGCATGCCCTATGCACAATGGCATTACCCGTTTGAAAATAAAGAAAAAGTTGAAAACACCTGGCGCAAAGCCGATTTTATTGCTGAAGGCGTTGATCAGACACGCGGCTGGTTTTACACCCTGCATGCTATAGCCACAATGATTTTTGATGATGTGGCCTATAAAAATGTTGTTTCAAACGGTTTGGTTTTGGATAAAAACGGCCAAAAAATGTCCAAACGACTGGGCAATGCCGTTGACCCCTTTGAGACCATTTCAACTTATGGACCTGATGCCACCCGCTGGTATATGATTAGCAATGCCAACCCATGGGATAATTTAAAATTTGACCTGGAAGGAATCGCTGAGGTGCGCCGCAAGTTTTTTGGAACACTTTACAACACCTACAGCTTTTTCAGTTTGTATGCCAATCTGGATAATTTTGATTATTCTGAAGCAGATATACCATTGAATGAACGCCCTGAGATTGACCGCTGGATCCTTTCAGAACTCCATACGTTGATTGAAAAGGTAGATGCATATTACAATGATTATGAACCCACCAAAGCCACGCGCGCCATTTCAGATTTTGTTCAGGAAAACCTGAGCAACTGGTTTGTGAGATTGAGCAGAAGACGCTACTGGAAAGGGGAATATGGAACAGATAAAATTTCAGCATACCAAACGCTTTACACTTGTTTGGTTAATGTAGCACAACTAAGCGCACCCGTTGCACCGTTTTTTATGGATAGGTTGTATCAAGATTTGACTTCCGCCGTAGCGAAAAAAGGAAAAGAATCGGTGCATTTGGCATATTTTCCAACCTTTGATGCCAGTTTTGTTGATAAAGCCTTGGAAAGTAAAATGCAGAAAGCACAAATCATTTCCTCATTGGTGCTTTCCTTACGCCAAAAGGAAAAAATAAAAGTGCGCCAACCGCTTCAAAAAATAATGATTCCGGTGTTGAATGAAGAACAGAAGCAGGAAATCCTTGCCGTAGCCGATTTGATAAAGCATGAGGTAAACGTAAAGGAAATCAACTTGATTGATGAAGGTTCGGGCATCTTAGTTAAACAAATAAAACCCAACTTTAAAGTGCTGGGACCCCGCTTTGGTAAAGACATGAAAGCCGTGGCCAATGCCATAAATCAGTTTGATCAAATCCAAATAAAAAAAATCGAGCAAGAAGGTGAAATTTCATTAGAAATTAATGGAAAAAGTGTTATTTTGCAGAGCCAAGACGTAGAAATAAGTTCTCAGGATATTGAAGGATGGCTGGTAGCTAGCAGTGGAAATTTAACCGTTGCACTAGACATAACAATCACCGAAGAGTTGCGTTATGAAGGCATTGCCAGAGAGCTCGTCAACCGCATTCAGAATTTGAGAAAAGATTCCGGTTTTGAAGTTACCGATAAAATTGAAATACGTATTGAAAATAGTGCCTTAATTAGTAACGCAATTCATAAAAATGCGACTTACATCAAGACAGAGACATTAGCCACGGCTCTTGAAGTTGAAGAACAAGTTGAAAATGGAATGGATATTCAATTTGATGATATTATAACCAAACTGGCTATAAACAAAATATAAGAACATGAACGAAGAAACAAAAACCAGGTATAGTGATGCAGAGCTAGCAGAATTCAAAGCAATCATTTTAGAAAAAATACAAAAGGCACAAGAACAACTTGAGTTGATAAAAAGTGCTTATATGAACGATGGTGATAATGGTACAGACGACACTTCACCCACCTTCAAAGCGTTTGAAGAAGGAAGCAGTGTGATGTCAAAAGAAGCCAACTCTCAACTGGCCATTCGTCAGGAAAAATTCATCAGAGATTTGAAAAATGCATTAATTCGCATAGAAAATAAAACTTACGGTATCTGCCGTGTAACTCAAAAACTAATCAGTAAAGAACGCTTAAAGCTTGTACCTCACGCGACGCTGAGTATTGAGGCAAAAAACATGCAAATGTAAAAAAAGAGGAATTGACAAAGTTTTACAGAATAAACCACAACGAACACAAAGAATTACGCAAAGCACCCAAAGAGAACTAAATTTAAGACACAGAACTCAGTGAACTTTGTGTCTTCTTAGTGACCTTTGTGGTTAAACTTTTTTTAATCTGTTAGTTCACAAAACTTTTAATCTCACCTAAATGACCCTAAAGCAAGCCGGACTCCTTATTTTCATCATATTGCTGATTGATCAGGTTTCAAAAATTTATATCAAAACCCATTTTATGCTGGGTGATGAAATAAAAGTTTTTGAGTGGTTTCGCATTCTTTTTATTGAAAATGAAGGGATGGCCTGGGGTGCTCAAATTCCCGGAGAGTATGGCAAGCTCATACTTACACTGTTTCGATTGGTAGCCATTGCTTTTATAGGCTACTGGCTTTGGGATTCGGTGAGGAAAAAAATGTCACGCGTATTGATTGTGGGGATTTCCTTTATTTTTTCCGGAGCAATGGGTAATATCATCGATTCGGTTTTTTATGGAGTTGTTTTTGACGACAGCTTTCGAAAAGTGGCGACCTTTTTGCCTGAGGGCGGAGGTTATGGCACTTTATTTCACGGCAAAGTAGTCGATATGTTATACTTCCCGCTCTACAAAGGCTATTTGCCGGAGTGGCTTCCTTTTTGGGGAGGTGAATACTTCACATTTTTTGATCCTGTTTTTAATGTGGCAGATGTTGCCATTAGCACCGGAGTGGGACTCCTCATTGTTTTCAACAAAAAAGCCTTTCCAAAAGAAGAGAAAAAAGAGCCCAAACCAACTAGTGAGGAGCAAGAAGGTTAAAAGGCGCAGCTTCAATATTTCTCAATATCATATATAAAATAGCCAGCCCAAAATAGATGATTATAAAAGTATTGCTGTAAAACAGCTTTACACGATATTTTGTGTTCCAAACAAAATTAACATACTGCACACCTATTGCATAAATGACTAAAGGCATAGAAAGAACCAAAAACGGATTGAAACCAAAAGCCTTCCGGATTTCAAAATGCAATAAATGATGAATGGCACGCTGAGAGCCACAACCTGCACAATACAAGTCTGTAGTATATTTTAAGGGACAGGGAAGAAAAAAAGAATGATATGATGGATTAAACGAATGGTACAGAAATAGCAGCCCCCCCAAAATGATTAATGGAAGAGCCGCTTTCAAAAATTTTTTAGAGGTTAAGAAATGCGCCACCTACACCAAAAATAATAATAATTAACACATACAATACAATTCCAATAAGAGTAATTGCAGCACCCCAAATGGAGTATTTCTTAGCATCATCGGCTGCTTTTTGAGCCGCTTCATAGTTTCCTTGTGCCCAAAGTGTATTTACATTTGATGATTTGATAATGGCTACTATACCCAGAGGTAAACAGCATAAAACGGTACATAAAATGGCCCAAACGAGATTGTTGTCTGGCGGATTGGTTGGTTGATTTTCCATGGTTTGAAATTTTAATTACAAAGACTAAGGTAAGAATTTTTTAAAAGTTATAAATATTTTTGGGAGTAATGCAATAATTTAAAGGAACATCGGCAATGTGAGTTTCAATAAGGTCTTCTTCTGCCTCAAAAAGAGAAAGCCCAATTTTTATAATTTCAGGACGGCATTTACTTAAAAACCGGTCATAAAATCCCTTACCATAGCCCACCCGGTTTCCCTTTTTGTCAAAAGCCAGCAGCGGAACAAACACCACATCAATTTTGTTTTCAGGAAAGGGAATGCCATCTTCTGGCTCTGGGATACCCCATTTGTTTTTTTTGATTAAGGTATTGTCTGTGAGTAAAAAATGACAGAGGGATTGGTTTTTAAAATCGGTTTTAGGGACAATGATATTTTTGTCTTTTCCCTGAAGTATGTGCAATAAATAATCTGTGTTGATTTCGCCTTTTTCCAGAATGCTTAAAAAAACATGAACGTTTTTGAAGTCCCAGATTGGTAGTTGAAGACATTTGTTTGCAATCTCTAGACTCAGAGATTCTATTTCATTTTCAGAAAGGGATTTTCTTTTTTGTAAATACTCTTTACGCAGTAATGTTTTTTCCATGACTCAGGAGTTAAGAGACTACCGTTGAAATATGAAAAATAGCATCCCCTTGATGCACTATGGGGGATTCATTAACATTGATGATGTAGCCATCATTTGGAGCTTTAACACGCACTTTCATTTCGCCATATGGGTCTGTAATAGACGCGAGAATTTCGCCTTTGAGCACATATTTATTGATGGGTACTTTTGTGTGTAGTAAACCGCTTTTGTGGGCTCTTATCCAGGTGCTTTTTTCAATAATAACCGAATCTGTAGTTTTATTGGAAATTTGAAATCTTGGGTGGAGCATTTCGAGGTGTTCTAATATTCTCAAAACACCTTGAACACCATATTCTATGATATCTCTATCACTGCTTAAGGATTTACCGCCTTCAAAAAGCAAGGAAGGGATTCCCATTTTAAGACAGGTTTGCCGATAGGATTTATCGAGGATTTTTGACATTACTACAAAAGGGGTGTTGAAAACTTTAGCATATTTCAAAGCGACATAGTCTTTTGGACTCACTCTTATTTGAGCCGCATTAAACCTGCTGGCTCCGCCGGTGTGAAAATCGAGACAATAGTCTGCGTGAGGTAAAATTTCTGTTGTAAAATGGTGGGCGACTCTGCTGGCGAGTGAACCTTTTTTGGTTCCCGGAAAAACACGATTTAAATCGTGTCCATCGGGAAATTGCCTGCTCATAGATAAAAAACCAAACACATTGAGAATCGGGATACAGATAATCGTTCCTTTTTTGGGTCTGTTGATTTTTTTTGCGATGAGTTGCCTTACAATTTCAACACCATTGATTTCGTCACCGTGAATTCCGGCAGTGATTAAAACAGTGGGACCCGGTTTTGTAGCCCTGTTGATGATGATGGGTATTTCAACATTGGTCGCTGTGTATAGCTTTGCAATATTGAATTGAATCGTTTTGCTTTCGCCTAAACCAATATGTTCACCTAATATTTCCAAATGAGCGTTATTTAAATACTTCGTTCAATATATCTGATGATACTTTTTGCAATGTCTTTTCCTGTGGCAGCTTCAATACCTTCAAGACCCGGGGAAGAATTTACTTCGAGTATCAAAGGACCTCTGGCAGATTGTAACATGTCAACCCCTGCCACACCAAGTCCCATAACTCTGGCAGCCTTGATGGCAGCATTTTCTTCTTCATCTGTGAGTTCAATAATACTGGCTGAACCTCCTCTGTGTAAATTTGAGCGAAACTCGCCTTCTTTCCCTTGTCGTTTCATGGCACCCACAACTTGACCATCAACAATAAATGCTCTGATGTCTGCCCCTCCGGCTTCTTTTATAAATTCTTGGACGATGACACGGGCTTGCAGTCCATTAAAAGCTTCCAAAACCGATTCTGCCGCATTGTTGGTCTCTGCTAAAACAACACCCAGTCCTTGCGTTCCCTCGAGTAATTTGATGATTAAGGGCGCCCCTCCTACATGTTTAATGACATCTTCAGTGTTTCTGGAATAGTTTGTAAAAACTGTTTTTGGAAGGCCTAAACCCGCCCTCGAAAGCACCTGTAGGCTTCTTAGTTTGTCACGTGACCTTACCAAAGCCTGAGACTCTGTGGTGGTAAAAACCCGCATCATTTCGAATTGTCTTACAACGGCGGTGCCATAAAAAGTGACCGAAGCTCCAATTCTGGGAATAATTGCATCGGTATCTTTGATGAGGTGACCTTTGTAATATATGCAAGGGTTCTTTTTTTCTATGACAATATCACACTTTGCATGGTCGATAACCTCCACGTGGTGATTTCTTTTTTTTGCAGCTTCAACCAATCTTTTAGTCGAATATAAATTGGGGTTTGCAGAAAGGATTTTAATATTCATTTTTTTGTTTGTTGTTTGAAAGAAAGATTGGTTAAACCGGTGTCAACTATAAACTTTTTATTTAAAAATTTTCTTCCTAAAAGTACAGGAAATTTCATTTCTTCTCGATCTGAAAGTGTGAGTTGTATGGTGTGATTTTCACTAAACAGCCTCACAGTTGTCTGAATCATATATCGAGTTTGAACAATGCCATTACTGCTTTTTACTTTTTTTAATTTGTAGTCTTTAAAGCTAAATTCTTTACCATCATAAGCGGGGTGTTCCTTATCGAGAAAGTTGCATTTTAATATGCCGGCTTCCACTTTCACATTTTTACAATGTATAGATGAAGTGTAAGCCCCGGTATCGACTTTCACTGCGACGTCAAAGAGATCCAATTCCGGAAAGTCTGCTTTGTCAATTCTACCTATGGTTTTTTTCAATGGTTTTTTTAATTGGGCGAAATATACTAATAATCTTGTTTTAAGATACAAAAAAAGGCTGCCTTTTAGGCAACCTTTTGATAGTTTCTTTTGTTGAATCTTAAAGACCAAAGTTGACACCCAATCCAAACACTTCTCTTATTTGAAACCCTTTTACGGCATTGTCATCATAAATGGCTTGAAAAACAACGTTGGCAGACAGGAATTTGTTGATTTTCATCACAAGATTCATGGTGTAATCAATATCCACATTTTGTGGATCTTCCAGATAGTTTGAATACAGATTCAGGACGTTTTCCATTGAGACGTTTTCTATAAGGTCAAGTTTGTAATAAGCCGAAACAGAAGCACCAAACTCAAAGCGTGTTGTCTTGTTTGCTTCTACCCCAAAATAGGGGTTTTCATTAAAAGCAGCTATGGCTATAGGGTCGTTGCCCACATCAGTAAACTTACTATTTACAAAAATGAATCGGGAAGTAGCCGGAGCAATATTGACTTTTAAATTGTCTGATTTTTTCCAAATCATACCGGGCCCAAATTGAAGATAACCGGGAGACATAAAACGGGTTGTTTCAACTCGTGTTACCGGGTTAGTGTCTTCATTAAACTCATAGCCTTTTGCAAATTGGGTTCTGAAGTTTGTAAAAAAGGAGTATGACCATAAGCTGCCTTCTTTAATTTGGTAACCCACTAAAGAGTTTAACTCTATACGGTCGTTTGTTTTACGTTCAAATTCGTCTCCTTTAATTTTTGTCAATCCATAATCTCCTGTAAAGCGATTGTCCCAGGAAACTTTTCCTTTTTTATAGTTCACGTCATAAGTGAGAGCGATATTCCCGGCAATGTTTGAGGTGCCTCCTCCGGTCCATTCTGCATTAAAAGCAGATTGATTGAATAATAAGGACAGGTTTCCAGAACGAGACCAACCTTCTTTGGGTGCTTCTTCCTCTTCTTGTGAAAACATAACAGTAGATACTAGTATAGTTACAACTAGTAAGATTGACTTTTTCATAACGGCTTGTTTAAAAATTGAGTGCAAATGTAAAACTAATTTTAAATTTTGACTTTTATTTTAGAAACTTTAGAAGGTAGGAAGTCACTTTTTTTGTTTATAAAGTGGCACACTTGAACACGCCTCTCCATAAAAAAGGCTTTTTACAAGGGGTTGAAGTTTTTGAAGTAACGTCACATAGGCATTTTCGGGCACCGGCTTATTTGAGCAACCTTTTATGATTACGGGATGGTTTTTGTATTGAGAAAAATCTGCCTTTTGAAGTGTTTCTGTAAATAAACTGTTTTCAAGGTCTGTTAAATTTCCAACGACTACTTTTTTTGAAAAAGGGGTTAAATAGCTTGTGATTAACAAATAAGCCCATCCCGGGACGATGGCATCTGTACTGCAGCTAAGCGCAACATAACAATTTTGATACTGGCTCCAGTCGTGGCTTTTTGCGCTTTCGCGAAAGTCTTTTTCTTTCAATACAATACCTTGAAATAACCAGTTTGAAATGTCAAATACCACACGTTTACCTTCCGGATAGTAATCTTCCAGATTGATGGTTTTGAGCTTGCTGTTTGCAACCTTGTTGATGATTTCTTCCATAGAAGCAGGATGTATTAAAGCATTCCCAGTTCAAGTTTGGCTTCTTCGCTCATTAATTCCTGTGACCAGGGGGGGTCAAAAGTGAGTTCTACTTCTGCATCTTTGACCATTTTTAAAGAAGCCACTTTGTCTTTTACTTCTTGGGGTAAACTTTCAGCCACCGGGCAGTTTGGAGTGGTCAAAGTCATGATAATTTTTACTTCATAATCTTCATTGACAAAAACATCATAGATGAGCCCCAGCTCATAGATATCAACAGGAATTTCTGGGTCATAAATGGTTTTTAGAACCTTTACAATTTTTTCGCCAAGTTCTTCGGTATTGATTTTTTCTTGAGTTTCCATTTTAAATTAATTTAACTGTGACTGATAAGCAAGCGCATACATTTTTAATTGCTTAATCATAGAAACGAGGCCATTTGCTCTGGTGGGTGATAGATGTTCTTTCAGTCCTATTTCATCGATAAATGCGGTGTCTGCCTTTAAGATATCTTCCGGGGTTTGATTTGAAAATACCCTGAGCAATAAAGCGACTATTCCTTTTGTAATGATGGCATCGCTATCTGCTGTAAACAAAACTTTCCCATCTTTAAATTCAGGGAATACCCATACTTTAGACTGACATCCTTTGATGAGGTATTCTTCGGTTTTGTTTGACTCGTCGATGAGGGGCAGTGATTTACCAAGCGAAATCATATGCTCATAACGCTGCATCCAGTCATCAAAAAAGGCAAATTCATCAATAATTTCTTCTTGTATTTCTTTAATTTTCATTTGTGTTTCTCACTTTTGTCGCTGTAAGTAATTGGCTTCTGTCATTTTTGGAGTAGAGTGTAAGTACTCCATTCTCAATGGTGTATGAGCCAGTTGACTCTAGCGCTTCAGCTATTTCTTGTTCGGCATCCATTTTGCCTTCACAATACATTTTTGTGCTGGCAAGAGGATTAAAATTAAGTGTATATAAATCAATGGTGTAACTGCCAAACAGGTTGTTACACTCTGTGGTAGCACTCACAGATTTGTTGAGTGCATCAAATGTCAATACCAGTCCTTTTGGGGTATAAACTTTCTCTTGAATCGTATTAATGGTGTAGCTTCCGTTTAATTGCACGTTGCTGGCGGTGTTGATTACTTTTTGTGTTTCATCACAAGAAGTGGTTAAAATAAATACTGAGCAAATTAAAATTGAAAAAATTGATTTCATAATGGGTTTGTTTTTAAGTTAGCATTTGTTTTGCTTTTTTAATTGCTTCTACCAGCACTTCAATTTCGTGAAATGTATTGTAAAAAGCAAATGAAGCTCTTACCGTTCCCGGTATTTTATAAAAATCCATAATGGGTTGAGCACAATGGTGACCTGTGCGAACAGCTATACCTAGCTTGTCAAGGATTGTGCCAATGTCATAAGGGTGAATCCCTTCTATATTAAATGAAATCACCGAAGTTTTATGTTCTGAAGTACCATAAATTTTTAATCCCTCGATTTCCAGTAATTTTTCTGTGGCATACTGTAGCAATTGGTTTTCATATTTTGCAATGGCATCAAACCCAATAGCATTCAAATAGTCTAGCGCTACACCAAAGGCGATACCGTCAGCAATGTTGGGTGTGCCTGCTTCAAATTTATGAGGAAGCTCAGCATAGGTTGTTTTTTCAAAAGTAACTTCTTTAATCATTTCGCCGCCTCCTTGATAGGGAGGTAATTTAGCAAGCCAGGCTTCTTTTCCGTAAAGGATACCCACACCGGTGGGACCGCACATTTTATGGGCGGAACAGGTATAAAAATCTGCGTTGAGTGCTTGTAAATCGGGTTTTATGTGAGCACAAGCCTGAGCGCCGTCAATTAAAACAGCTGCACCTACTTTGTGTGCCTTTTCAATAATTTCTTCAATGGGGTTTATGGTGCCCAATGCATTTGAAATGTGATTGACAAAAACAAGTTTGGTTTTGTTTGATAAGAGGTTCAAATAGTCCAGAAGTTCAAGCTCTCCTTGCTCGTTCATGGGAAGTACCTTTAGTACGGCACCGGTTTCTTCACAAAGCATTTGCCAAGGAACGATGTTTGAATGGTGCTCAAGGGCAGAAACGATGAGTTCGTCACCCTTTTGTAAAATAGACCTGAAGCCAGAGGCAACAATATTGATAGCGTGAGTGGTTCCCGCAGTGAAAATGACTTCTCTCGTTTTTTTGATATTAAAATGAGCTCTTATTTTTTCTCTGGCTTGCTCATAAGCATCGGTGGCTTCTTGAGATAGACTGTGAACGCCACGGTGAATGTTTGCGTTGTAATTTGAATAGTAGTCAACCAAAGCATCAATAACCACTTTTGGTTTTTGAGAAGTGGCGGCATTGTCGAGATATACCAAGGGATAGCCATTGACTTTTCTGGTGAGAATGGGAAAGTCTTTTCTTATTTTTTCTACATCAAATGGGATGTTTATACTATCCGTTTTCATTACAGCTTTTTTATTTTCTTTAGTGTGTCAAAGAAGTGTACTATAGGTTAAAACCTAAGTTCACACCAATTTTTTTAGCAATGAGTTTGGTGATGCGTGCTTTTAATTCCGGGATTTTAACGCTTTCCAGCACATTGCTTGCAAAGGCATACATCAATAAGGCTTGTGCTTCTTTTTTTCTAATACCACGTGTCTGAAGGTAAAACATCGCTTCTTCATCCAGCTGGCCAATGGTGCAACCGTGTGAGCATTTTACATCGTCTGCAAAAATCTCTAGTTGCGGTTTTGAGTTGATGGTCGCTTTGTCATCAATGAGTATGTTGTTGTTTTGCTGAAAGGCATCTGTTTTTTGAGCTTCTTTTTCAACAATGATTCTTCCGTTAAAGACGCCTGTGGAGTTGCCGGCAAAAATACCTTTGTAGTCCTGATGGCTTTCACAGTTTGGCTCGATGTGGTTTACCAAAGTGCTGTGGTCAACGTGTTGTTTGTCTTCAATAATGGTGATTCCTTTTAATGTGGAATTGATGCGTTCTCCTTTTTGGTAGAAGTTTAAATTGTTGCGAATTAATTTTCCGCCAAAGGAAAAGGTGTGAACGCTTACATTGCTACCATCTTTTTGAGAAATAAAGGTGTTGTCAATTAGTGAGGCAGAGTGGGTGTCGTTTTGAACTTTATAATAGTCAACAGAGCTGTTTTTTTCTGCAAATATTTCAGTAACTGTGTTGGTAAAAACGGCATTTTCGGTTAAACTTTGATGGCGTTCAATGATTTGAACATGGGCGTTTTCTTCGGCTACAATAAGGTTTCTGGGTTGTAACAAAAGTGCGGCTTCATTTCCGGTGGCAAAGTTGATAATTTCAATGGGCTTTTCTACTTCGCGGTGTTTTGGGATGAAAATGTAAGCTCCTTCTTTCGCGAAAGCGGTATTTAAAGAAGTTAAACTGTCATCTTTTGCTACTTTATTAAAATAGTTTTCAATGACCGCTTTGTACTTGGGCTTGCTTAAAGCCGAAGACATCAGGCAAACATCCACCTTGTCGTGTGTGGTTTCAGAGAGAAACGAATTGTAAACGCCGTCAATGAATACGATTTTGTAAGTGTCAATTTCGTGTAAGAAGTATTTTTTGACTTCCTTGAATTCAACGGTGTTTTCTTTTTTTGGGAAAATACAGTAGTCTTCTTTTGTAATTGCATTTAATGAAGTATATTTCCAGGCTTCCTCTTTTTTTGTAGGAAATCCTGAATTTTCAAAAGTCTTTATCGCTTTGTTTCGAATCTCATGGATGTGAGAATCTGCATCGATATAGTCTTCAAATGCAAGGTAAGAGGATACTAATTTATCTTTTAAGCTCATTTTGTTTCTTGTTTCAGGTTTCTTGTTTCAAGTTTTTTTCTGAAATTACTTATATTTAATTCCTTTGAAATCTTTTTTATTTAGGTAATTTATGAATGCTGCGATTTTTTTACTCAATATTTCATAATCATTTGTCATTTTTTCTAAGAGATCATCATTGATGAATCCGTTGTCATAAACTCTGTATAATTGTGACCTTGTTTCACCTGCAGAACCTTTTGCTATTGAAAGAAATTGCCTGAATTCAAGGTTACCGTCTCGTTCAAATCCCTCATCAATATTATCCATTACTGATCCAGAGGCATCTTTTATTTAATTTTTTAACTTAAAATCGCTTTTTAGGTCAGTCGTCTCGGAAATAAATATAACCTCCATATACAACCTTCTTATTTCTTGCCAAATTTCTAAATCTTCAAATCTTTTTATGGTAGCCATAAATAAATCTTTTAATAAAATCAACCTGAAACCTGAAACCAGAAACCAAAAAAACTCTAAACAGCTTTCGCTTCTTCTTTGATCCAATCATAGCCACGCTCTTCCAATTCATAAGCGAGTTCTTTGGTGCCGGTTTTCACGATTTTACCATCCATAAGCACGTGGACAAAGTCGGGTACTATGTGGTCAAGTAGTCGTTGGTAATGAGTGATGACAACGATGGCGTTTTTTTCACTTTTTAGTTTATTAACTCCGTTTGCCACGACTCTTAAGGCATCGATATCGAGTCCTGAATCTGTTTCATCAAGGATGGCCAATTTTGGGTCAAGCATGGCCAATTGAAAAATTTCATTTCTCTTTTTCTCTCCACCTGAAAAGCCTTCGTTTAATGAACGAGACAAAAATTTTCTGTCCATTTCAAACATTTCAGCTTTTTCTCTAATCATTTTGAGCATTTCATTGGCAGGCATATCTTCGAGCCCTTTGGCTTTTCGGTTTTCATTAATGGCCGTTTTAATGAAATTGGTTACAGATACTCCGGGAATTTCAACAGGATACTGAAAGGATAAAAAGATGCCTTTATGCGCTCGCTCTTCCGGGGCAAGCTCTGCAATATCTTCAGTTTCAAAAAGGATGCTTCCTTGAGTGACTTCAAATTCTTCTTTTCCGGCAATAACAGAAGCGAGTGTACTTTTTCCGGAACCGTTGGGCCCCATAATAGCGTGCACTTCTCCTGCTTTAACCTCGAGGTTAATGCCCTTTAAAATATCGGTTTCTTCTACACCTGCGTGTAAATTTTTGATTTGTAACATTGTTTATTATTCTAGTTTAACATCGGGTTGTGAGGGCCTGTTACTTACCGTTACAATTTCTTTAATTGTGACGATTTCGTCCCAACCTTCTTCACCTTCTTCTTTTTTGTTTATTACTCCTTTTATGACGACCGGAACCATATCAAACTCATCCGTTTTGATGGGGTTTACTTTTTCTGCAAGTTCTTTTGCTTTGTCATCAATTTTTACTCCGTAGATAAAATCTGAGCCTTTGAGAACGGCTGCATCATCAAGATAAATAAAGTCGGCTTTGATTTCCTGAACTTCTGCAGAAGACTCTTCGTTGTTTTTACAACTTGTAAATGCAATCCATAAACTAAATACAATAAAAACTTTTTTCATTTTGTTTTATAATTAAATTAGGTAGTTCCTTATCCTACGGAGCCTTCAAGGCTAATCTCTAATAATTTTTGTGCTTCTACAGCAAATTCCATCGGTAATTTATTGAGCACTTCTTTACTGAAGCCGTTTACGATGAGTGCAATGGCTTTCTCAGTATCTATCCCACGCTGATTGCAATAAAATATCTGGTCTTCACCAATTTTTGAAGTGGTAGCCTCGTGTTCAATTTTAGCCGTTTTATTTTTTGCTTCAATGTATGGGAACGTGTGTGCCCCACATTTATTTCCCATCAACAAGGAATCACATTGTGAAAAGTTGCGGGCGTTTTCAGCACGCGGACTTATTTGCACCAAGCCTCTGTATGAGTTTTGTGACTGTCCGGCTGAAATACCTTTGGAAATGATGGTACTTCGGGTGTTTTTCCCTAAGTGAATCATTTTTGTGCCGGTGTCTGCCTGCTGGAAATTGTTTGTTACGGCAATGGAGTAAAACTCACCAATGGAGTTATCACCTTTTAGCACACAGCTTGGATATTTCCAGGTAACGGCACTTCCGGTTTCAACTTGTGTCCAGGAGATTTTGGCGTTTTTTTCGCAAAGTCCTCTTTTGGTTACAAAATTATAAACGCCTCCTTTGCCTTCTTTATTTCCGGGATACCAGTTTTGAACGGTTGAGTATTTAATTTCGGCATTGTCTAAAGCAATGAGTTCCACGACTGCAGCGTGCAATTGGTTTTCATCGCGTGAAGGTGCGGTACAGCCTTCCAAATAACTCACATAACTGCCTTCATCAGCAATGACGAGTGTTCTCTCAAATTGTCCTGTTCCGGCTTGATTGATTCTAAAATAGGTCGAAAGCTCCATAGGACATCTCACGCCTTTTGGAATGTAACAAAATGATCCATCACTAAACACAGCCGAATTCAATGCTGCATAAAAATTATCGCGTTGTGGCACAACAGTACCGAGGTATTTTTTTACCAGTTCAGGGTGTTCTTTAATAGCTTCTGAAATGGAGCAGAAAATAATTCCTTTTTCTGCCAGTGTTTTTTTGAAGGTGGTTGCCACAGAAACCGAATCCATCACAATATCAACAGCCACTCCTGCAAGCATTTTTTGCTCGTCAATGGAAATTCCTAATTTCTTAAAGGTGTCTAAGAGTTCAGGATCTACTTCGTCTAGGCTGTCATATTTTGGTTTTGAATTGGGTGCCGAGTAATAGGAAATGGCCTGAAAATCTGGTTTTTGATAATGCACGTTGGCCCATTCAGGCTCAACCATTTCTTTCCAGTATTTAAAGGATTCCAATCGCCATTTTGTCATCCACTCAGGTTCTTCTTTCTTTTTGGAAATGGCAATAACTACTTCTTCATTAAGACCCACAGGGAAGGTGTCAGATTTAATATCTGTGTAGAAACCATATTTGTATTCTTTGGTTTCCAGTTCTTTCTGTAAGTCGTCTTCGGTATATTTTGACATAATTTTTTCTTTTTAGCTTAAAGCGAAAAACTCTCCCCACATCCACAAGTGCGGTTCGCATTTGGGTTATTGAAAACAAAGCCCTTTCCGTTAAGGCCGCCACTGTATTCAAGAGTAGTGCCCACCAGGTATAAGAAGCTTTTTTTATCAATGATGATTTTCACGGCATTGTCTTCAAAAATTTTGTCTTCATCACGTGATGAATTGTCAAACTTCAATTCGTATGACAAACCGGAGCAGCCACCACTTTTTACGCCCACTCTCACAAAATCACTTGTGACATTAAAACCTTCTTCAGCCATAAGCTGTGAGATTTTTGTTTTTGCAGTATCGCTTACTTTAATCATCTTAAGTAGATTTGTTCTAAATAGTGGTGCAAATATACAAATAATCTTACGTCTTAGTGTGTTAGATAAAATATAAAATTACAGTTTGAGAAATTGGTTTTTGAGTGCAAACAGTATTTAAATGTGAAAAAAATGGTTATCGAGATTTAGTTTATTTAAAAATATTAATGGAAATATTCGAATTTATTTTTAATTTCTTTAAATAAGAGCCAGAAAATTAGAAGTATAAAAACTTTTTTGTACATTTATTAAAGACTAAATAATCCAAACCAATAAATTTTAAATAATGAAATTAACGCTAATACCTGAAAAAAAGCCTATTACCCCCCCCCCCCCCTCCCCATTTCAAATAATTTTCATTATTTGTATCGATAGTTTGTTTTCAACAAATAAGATACTTTTTTCTACTATTATACTTGTATTTCTTTTTAATATTAGTAGTTATGGTCAAATAGAATGCGGTACACCTTCTAATTCACCGAATATTGACTATGGCTCTATAATATCAGAGCGTGGTGTATTTCAGCCCAATCCTGGGTCTTATTGTATAAATGTTCTTTTTCATATCGTAAGGCAAACTAATGGTAGTGGAGGTTTTGACGCAAATGAAATTGATAATTTGGTTGATTTATTAAATGACTCATTTAATCCACACAATATTTTTATTGTATCATCTGGAGTAAATTTTATAAACAACTCTGACTATTATAATACAGTTGTTTCTTATTCAGGACAAAATCAAGGCTTTAACACATCTCTTTTCGGCAACTCTGCGAATAATTCTGTTAATTTTTATTTAGTCAATTCTATTAGAGAGACTAATTACCCAACAGATATTTATTATGAGGGTATTGCTCAAAAAATTGAAAGCAAGAATTTAATTGTAAAAAATGAAAAGGTTTTAACATCCACTTCAACTCACGAATTAGGTCATTGTCTTAATTTATTTCATACATTTAAAGGTACAGCAATAGGAACTACTGGTTGTGCTGAAGCAATTGATGGCTCAAATTGTCAAGAATGTGGAGATTATATATGCGATACACCAGCTGATAATAATACTGGAAACAATGGAGGCTACAGCCCTGACTTAACTAATGTAATGTCTTATTATTCAACGAGAGAATATTTTTCTTTTGGTCAAGGTCAACGAATGCGTGATGCATTACAAGAATCATCAATCCTACAAGACATTATTGGTTCGAATTCTCTTTGTGGTCTAGCTTCAAAAGAAGGTGATAGTATTATTTGTTCTGACCAAGGGACAGTTATTGAAATTATCAATGCTGAGCCTCCTTATAATTGGAGTGTAACTACTAATCTTATTATTACGCAAAACAATGGTAATTCTATTACAGTTCAGGCAAATGATTATCATGCCAGCGAAACTGGTACAATTTGGGTATCTCATCATGGAGTTGGGCAAAATCCGTTAAAAATTGATGTTTGGTTGGGCAAACCCCAAGGACCAGTAAGTATCTATGGTCCTGATGAAGTTAATAGTGGGGCTATAGTTTCATATCAAGGCGGAGTAGCCGAAGGTGCAACATCTTACCTTTGGTGGCTACCCCTATCCATTTGACATTGTAAACCCCATTGATTATTTTAATGATAACTGGCAAATGTTTCCTAATAATACACGTTTTAATAACCATGTTTTCACAGGTTATGGCGCAAACAATGGTTTTGTGCAAATAATGGGTGTTAACAAATGCGGTATTGGTCCTGCAGTTTATTTGGAGGTGGTTCATGAAAATTCCGGTGGCGGTGGTCAATTGCCAATTGTTTCACCCTACCCAAATGCAGCAGACAATGAAGTTAATTTAGATTTTAGTGAATACCCTGAGGGAACCTATTACATATATATTTACGATATTTATGGTATTTTAAAATACTATGGAGAAACCTCAAATACAGTTAAAACAATTAATACAGTTGATTTACCCAATGGACTTTATTTCTTGAATTATTATAATGGTTTGGAAATTATTCAAATGCAATTGCTTGTTCAACATTAAATTCACTAAACAATGAAAACAATATATCTAATTTTAATCTCCTTTTTATTTATAATCACGGCTTGTAATAAAGAAGAAAATGATAAACAGGAGGAGCTTATTTATGGAAGTTGGGAGCTGATTGAAGTTTTTATTTCTTATGGTAGTTCAAATAGTGGATGGCAACAAGCTAGTTCAAGTTACTTTTATAATTTTTATGAAGACAATACTTTTAATTCAAATAGGTTTGTTGAATGTGACTTTGGGTCTTATACTTTTACTGAAAATACTATTGAGTTGAATTATGGTTGTGAAGATTTTACCACAGGCATAGAAAACCCTCCTGGAGTTTTTACAGAAAATTATACTTTTGAAAACAATCATTTAATTCTTGTTCCAACTTATTTGATTTGTGATGAAGGATGTGGTTGGAAATTTAAGAGAATTCAAAATGAATAAGTTTTTTATTTTGAAAAGAGTCAACCCTTCAGCTTACCCCTCTATCAATACTATCAGATTGTTAATTTATTATAATTGCTGGACTAAGTTGAAGGAGGAATAGTTTTAACTACCAGGATTTTAATTGATATCTAATCCGGGCTCTGAAAGTGATAGTAAAAAAGCTTTGAGGTCTGCTTTGTCTTCTTCAGAAAGTTGCACGCCGCCTTGTGCCACGGCTTTCATAAGCGGATCAATGGTTTCAGAAAAAACGAGTCCTTCACTGTAATGATCAATCACTTCATCGAGTGTTGCAAAGCGGCCATCATGCATATAAGGAGCTGTAAAGGCAAGGTTTCTGAGCGAAGGAGCTTTAAATTTTCCATTGTCACGGGGGTCACCGGTAACATTACCGAGACCAAGGTCTGAAAAGCTTTCATCCAAGCCGTTGTTGTGAAAGGTATTGTCTGTCCAAAGCGGATTGAAAGGGTTCCCGTGGCAATGAAAACAGTCTCCCAGTTCTTCAGACATAAAAACATTGATGCCATTAAGTTCTTGAGGGGTTAAAATGTTTTCGCCTAAAAGGTGTCTGTCAAACCTTGAGTTTCCTGAAATAAGAGTGCGTAAAAACTGAGCAATCGCTTTAGTAACTAAAATAGAATCAATTGTGGCACCATTAAAAGCTTCTTTAAAAAGTTGTGGATATTCCGGGTGGTTTTTTAAACTCGCCTCTGCTTGGAGCCAGGTATTGTTCATCTCGATGGGGTTGGTCACGGGTTCAAAAATTTGTTCTTCCAGAGAAGAAGCACTGCCATCCCAATTAAACTTTTGATTGAAGTTCCAGGCGAGGTTTTGCAACGGCATAGAGTTTCTAAAACCAGCAATGCCGTCAATGCCCAAACTAAATTGTCTGGGGTCTGAAAACGCATTTTGCGGGCGGTGGCAATCTGCGCAGGCTTGTGTGCCGTTACCGGAAAGAATGGGGTCAAAGAATAATTTCCTTCCTAAAGAAACTCCCTCAACGGTTTGCGGGTTGGATCCGGGAATGACCGGAGCAATCAGGTTTTGAGAAAAAATCTCCGGGATCTCGAGTTCTAAAGGTGTTGCGACATAGTTATTATCATCATTACTAGAACAGGAAATGAATAGCAGCGATAAAAGTGAACAATATGTGAGCTTTTTAAACAAAATAGTTATTTATTCAATGGAAGCACTAAATACGGTAGCTGCATTTTGCTGCATGAGTTTTTGGGCTTCATAATTTGGCATAAGAGGTGTGTTGTAAACATTGAAATCCCAAATGTTTGGGTTTCTAAACCATTCAGCGATATTCATTTGAATGTTGATTGTTGCGTTTTCAGAGATTGCAAGAGTATTGGGTAAGTTAATAACCACAAAGTTTTGTTCAAAAACGCCCTCACTTACTCTGGCTGTACCGTTGTGATAATTGTAGGGAGCGGGTTCTGTGTTTACATTGTATTGCCCGTCCATCTGTAAAAAATGGTAACCACCCCCCAGCATTTCAGGCCAGTTCCAGGAAACGGCATTCAGGTCTGTATAGGCACCATCTTGATTGTCTTCTTCATTAAAACCATAGACAAAGGAGAGGGTGTAGTCTCCTTCAGGGACTGTCACGTTGGTATTTAAAGTTAATGTTTCTGCTCTTGAAATGTCTATTAAATGGTATGGACTCAAAGAAAAGTTTTCACCATTTGAGTTTGTTAAAACGAGTCGGGATACTAAATAGCGCAGCCTAGCTATATTTAACTCTTGGTTCATTTCATTGACATAAACCGTCGTTTCTAAATTCAACGAGGTTACTAAGAGCTCGTCAAAAACGTGAGAAAATCTTACGTTCACATCAACATTTTCCGGAGTGTTGTTGTCAGCATTATCATCACTGCTACAAGCAATGAAACTCAAAGATAAAATGAGTAAGAAAGAGATTTTTTTCATTGTGGAAATTATTTGAGTTTAATAATAAGAACGTCTTTACCCCCTTGATTATTGGGTACATCAAAATCATTACTTTCTGTACTGCCTGCCAAAACCATATTACCTGTAGAGGTTAAGAGGCTTGCATTGCCAAAATCAAGCCCGCTACCTCCATAGTTTTTCTCAAAAGTTAGATTTCCGGCTGCATCTGTTAAGACCAACCAAAAATCACTTTGCCCATAATTGTTACTCACATCTTGATCGTTACTTCTCGAAGTGCCAAAAACAATGAGATTTCTATCGGGTTTTTCGATGATGCTCCTTCCGGTATCAAATTGGGAGCCCCCATAAGATTTTTGCCAGAGCAAATCGCCATTGTCATTAATTTTAATTAACCAGGCATCGGCATTACCTTTTGGGTTTGTGATTTGCTGGTCTGAGCTTCGGGTGTCGCCCAAAATCAAATAATTACCATCTTGGGTTTTGGTGATTGAATAGGCAATTTCAATGCCCGAGCCTCCATAATTTTTTTGCCAAACTAAATTTCCTGAAGCATCAACTCTCACTGCCCAAAAATCATAACTCCCTCGTGGATTTGTAATGTCAAAATCATCACTTTCAGAATTTCCCACTAAGATAAAACCACCATCAGAGGTTTGAATAACATCATAAGCTCTGTCGTTATTTGTTCCGCCAAAGTAAGCATTCCATTGTTCTGTTCCGGCAGCGTTTGTTTTTATGCCCCAGTATTCACCCACGCCGTGTTTATTTCCAGATTTGCCAAAGTTTTGTTGTTGTGCTGCTCTTCCGTCAAAGTCCATAAATCCTGTCAAGAAATAACCGCTATCTGAAGTTTGAATAACAGCTTGTCCTTGATCGTTACCGGAAAAACCATAGCTTTTTTCCCATTGCATGTTTCCTGTTGCATCGAGTTTTAGCAACCAAAAGTCATAAAAACCGTTGTTCTGAGAAACGTCTCCATCATTGCTGCGGGTGTAACCAACAACAGCAAAACCTCCGTCATTTGTATTGATAATTTTTGTGGCACGATCGTCTGCTGAGCCGCCATAGGTTTTGCTCCATTGGAGCTCGCCGTCGCTATCAACTTTAAAAACCCAATAATCAGCGTCAGTTGAGATTTTGTCTGTAATGTCGCCATCGATGCTAAGGGTAAACCCTAGAACAGCATATCCACCATCGGGGGTTTCAATAATTGAATTGGCATCGTCTTCTAATGAACCGCCAAAAGTTTTTGCCCATTCTATTTCTCCTGTGAAAGCAACTGGAGGTGTGTCGTCTGTTAGAATAGAATCATCATCACTTTTACAAGAAAATAAGAGTAATGAAAAGCAAAGAATAACAGTTTTTAAAATGGCTTTTCGGGGCAAAAACATATTTATTTAATCATTAATTTTTTAGTGATTTTTGCGTTGAGAACTACAAAATACATCCCGGATTTTAAGGAACTAATGTCAATAGTTCTTTTTATTGTAATATTATTTTCAATATCAATAACTGATTGTCCTAGGGTATTAATAATTTGAATTTTTTCAATGGGCGTATTTGGGGATTGAATAGTTACATAGTTTTTTGCAGGGTTTGGAAATAAGCTAAAAGTATCTTTTGAAACAGATTCAGTCGATAAAAAGTTGGGGTCTTTCACCAAAAAGAAACCTCTGTTTATATCACTTATCACAATATTACCGCTGGCAAAGTAAGGATAAACACTCCAAGCCCCTTCAAAGCCCACATCATTAGAAGATGGATAGGTGTCAAAAAAACCCACTTCAGTCATATTCTGATTTTCAATATCTGAAATGTCAATAGCACGTAAGCCGGCCGTATAGTTTGCCAAATAAAAAGTGTCTCCATTTACATAACCATTATGATCAATGGCAGCGGTAGGGCCGGTATAATCAAAAGATTGAAATGGGTTGTCAAGGTCTGTGAAATTAAAGACAATGGTTCTAGTGTTGAATCCAAAGTTTAATTCATCAATTTCATCACCCACTAGAAAAAAGCGTTGGTCTTCTGTAAACCATCCTTGGTGGGTATAACCGATGTTTGGATAGGCTACTGAGCTTATAAACTGAACATTATTTTTATTGGTTACATCAAGAATGACAATTTCATTTTCGTTACTGCCGATGTATAGTTCTTTGCCCACGTGGTCTTGATCAGGCCCTGTATAAATGACTACTTGTGCATCATGAGTGTAATCATCAGCACTGTATCCCGATACAAATGTAGGATTTGTAGGGTCTTGAATATTAACTATATAGGGGCCACCACTAAATTGCTGGGTTCCCACAGCATAAGCATACCCATTTTCTTCATTAATCACAATGTTATGAGCTCTTCCAAAACCGTCAAAATGAGCATCATGAGTGAAGATTTGAGGTGGATTATTAACGTTGCGTAAACGAGTTAAATCGAAAACTTGCATGCCATGTCCTGAAGCTTCGCTTACAATAAACACGTGGTTGTTATACACTTTTGCATCACGCCAAGTACTATTGTCTGTGTGTGTGGGAAGTTTTCCAAGATAAACAGGATTTACAGGGTCTGAAATATCTATAAATGCCGTGCTGTCGCCTAAACACATAATACCATATTCAGTTCCGGTATCCGGGTCTGTCCATCCCCAGGAATCATTGCCGCGGTCTGCACCAAAAACATTTAAATCAAAATGAGCCTGTAAATCATATCCTTCACAAGGATAGGGTCCTGCAAAACCATTTTCACAAGGGGTTTGGGCAAAAATAAAGCCATAGCTTAAAAGTAGAATGGGGAGTAATTTAATTTTCACGATTTAGATTTTTTATAAATAAATTTACAATACTACAATTTTTTCAAATGAATTCAACCCATACAATTGTTAAAATACTTTTACAACTGCTTGATTATAATCTATGATGGGTTCTTCTATGACTATTATCCAAATAAACTGTAATTTTGCATCACAAAGAAAAACTATGACTAAAGAGAACTCAAAACCGGAAAAAGATATTTCAAGTCTGGGCGAATTTGGCCTTATTGACCACTTGACGAAGGATTTCAAAATCAACCACTCTTCAACTGTTAAAGGCATAGGAGACGACGCTGCCGTTCTGTTTGAAAAGGAAAAACATATGGTTGTCACCACAGATTTGTTGATTGAAGGCGTTCATTTTGATTTGAGTTATATGCCGTTGAAGCATTTGGGTTATAAAGCAGTGGTGGTTAATCTCTCTGACGTGTATGCCATGAATGCCGAAGCAAAACAGATTACAGTTTCCATTGCCATCTCAAACCGATTTCCACTTGAAGCCGTTGAAGAACTTTATGCCGGAATCAAAACGGCGGCAAAAATATACAATATTGATGTGGTTGGAGGAGATACCACCTCCTCTACAAGGGGTTTAATTATAAGTATTACAGCAATAGGGTATGCTGAAAAGGAAAGTTTAGTTTACCGAAGTGGTGCCAAAGAAAATGATTTGCTTGTAGTGACCGGTGATTTAGGCGCAGCTTATCTTGGACTTCAAGTTTTAGAAAGAGAAAAACAAGTGTTTCAGGTGAACCCAAATAACCAACCCGATTTAACATCTTACACATACCTTATAGAGCGTCAATTAAAACCGGAAGCTCGAAAAGATATGAAAGAACTTTTAAAGGCTCTTGAAGTTCAACCAACAGCGATGATTGATATTAGCGATGGTCTTTCTTCAGAAGTGATGCACCTTTGTAAAAGCTCAAAAACGGGGTGTAATTTGTATGAAGAAAAAATCCCGCTGGATCAACAAGTGATATCAACCTGTGAAGAATTTAATCTGGATAGCACCACCATTGCTTTGAGTGGCGGCGAAGATTATGAGTTACTTTTTACAATCTCTACAAATGATTTTCCAAAAATCAAAGGCAACCCTCACCTTACTGTGATTGGGCATATGACAGCAGCAAAAGAAGGTATGCATTTAATCACACGAGCCAATACAAAAATTCCCTTAAAAGCAAGGGGATGGAATTCGTTTCAGGATGCCTGAGAAAATGAAGCTCTTCTCATTTTCTTTTCAATAAATGCAGAAAGACAGGCATTGATGTCTTTCATTTTTGGTGTTAAAGCTTCAAGAGAACCCTGTGCATTTTCTGTTACTTCATGACCACAACAACTGCAGCGGTACTCAGAAATAACATTGTTAATTCGATTTGTTTCTTTGTAGTTGTGCCCAATCATTGAGCATACTACGGTTCCGATTGATGAGGTTGCTTTGGGGGTAGCTTTTTGCATATTTCGGAGTTTTTAAGTTAGTTAACATAAAAGTAGTTAAATATATTAAAAAACCGTTTAAAAGTATATTTATTCGATGAAATGCATAATATTTAACATTTCATCCTTATTCTCAATGGTGCTCATATGTCCTCCTTTGAGACTGATTAGCTTACAATGACAGTTTGTAGCGACCGTTTTTAAATCGTCATAAACCATGACAGGGTCTTTTGTTCCGGCGATTATGGTTTTGGGAATGGGTAGTTTTCTCAATAGTCCTGTGCGGTCTTTTCTTATTTTCATTCCTTCCAGGGCAGCAATAATGCCTTGAACTTTCATTTTTAGAGCATCTTTCTTTAAGGACGCAATTTCTTCAGCATATAGTTCCTTGCTTTCTTCGGCAAAAAGATTGGAAATGGCCATGCTCAAAAAGGCCTCTTTGTGTTTTTTGACTAAAGCAATAGCACGATTTCGGTTTTCTTTTCGCTCTTCAGAATCTGCTTTTGGGGTAGCGTTTAAAAGCACAATTTCAGAACACATCTTGGGATGCCTTTCGGCGAAAGCCAAAGAGACATAACCGCCCATAGAGTGTCCTATAAATGTCGCACTTTCAATTTTTTCTTCGGAAAGCACTGCTTTCACAACTTCTGACATCAATTCCATCGTGTGCACATATCCAAAGGATTCTGAGTTGCCATGACCCGGTAAATCGATGGTAATGGTAGTATATTTTTGAGTCAAAGTATCCAAAAAGGGTTCCCACATGCTGGCATTTTCCAAAAATCCATGCAACAAAACCACTGTTTTTCCTGAACCTTGTTTGGAATAAAATATTTTAGATTCTTTGAAATTTAATATCATTGTAAAATTCTATCTTGCAAAGGTAATTGCAGTCCATGAATAAAACTAAGGAAATTTTTATCACCGGTTTTGCCTTGTTTGCCATGTTTTTTGGTGCGGGCAATTTAATTCTTCCCCCATTTTTGGGATTTCACGCCGGTGATAACTGGGGGTGGGTAACCATAGGATTTGTTGTCACTGCTGTAGCCATCCCGTTACTGGGACTCTTTGCCCATGCCAAACTTCAAGGTACGATGCTGGATTTTGGAAATAAATTTTCGCGAAAATTTAGTTTGATTTATTGTTTTGCCATTTATCTGGTTGCTATCACTCTGCCTGCACCACGAACGGCTGCCGTAACACATGAAATGGCGATTTTACCATTTTTTGAAACCGGTTCCCTGGTGACAAGTTTTATATATTTTTCTTTGGTTTTGTTTTTTGTCTGGAACCGCTCCCAAATTATTGACTGGATTGGTAAATTCATTACGCCTTTAATAGTTGTGATCCTTTTACTCATAATAAGTATTGCCTTGTTTTCACCAGAATCCTCTTTAACCACAACGGGTATGCCCATCCCTTTTGTGGAAGGCCTGCTGGAAGGCTATCAAACCTTTGACGCTATTGGAGCGGTGCTGATAGGTGGGGTAATTATTATTTCGCTAAATAATAAAGTAAGTTTAAGCTACGCTGAAAGAAAACTTTTTATTGCTAAAGTTTCCCTGGTCGCAGCCCTGGGTTTGATGCTCATCTATGCGGGACTTATTCTGACCGGGGCATTATTGTACGACTCGTTTAATGACTCTGTTTCAAGAACCCAATTGCTCTCGGGTCTGGGCTTTGTTACACTGGGTAGTTTGGGAAATGCACTTTTAAGTGTCCTTATTTCGCTGGCTTGTTTTACTACTGCAGTGGGGATTGTTACAGGTACTGCCGATTTTATAAAAGGCCTTTCAAATGATTCCGGCAAGGCATACAAAGCTACTGCAATCATCGCCTGTGCTGTAGGGGTTTTAATAGGACAGTTGGATGTAAATTATATTCTTTTGGTAGCCAAGCCGGTGTTGTTTTTGATTTATCCGGTAACCATTGCAATGATTTTGCTTCACGTGTTGCCCAATACCCGGGTTTCTACTCCTGTATTCAGGGCAGTTGTTTTAACCGCAATGGTGTTTTCAATTCCTGACATAATGGGTTCTTTGAATTTGACATTTCTGCAACCTTATCAAGAAATACTACCACTTGGCAAATACAATATGGGTTGGTTGCTACCTGCAATTGCGGTGTTTGTTTTTGGAAATCTTTTTGAAAGAAAAAAACGACCCGTTTAAGGTATTGTTAATAGTTAACGGTGTAATGGTTTATGGTGTTTATTCGTTACTTCGTAAATTTGTTGATTGGTAAATTCGTTGATTGAGAGATTAAGGGATTACTTATGACTAAGTTACCGTATAAAAAATATTAAAATCAAACACTCTTCAATCTTCATTCACCTAATACCACTTAAAATATAAAATAAAAAATCTCTTCTTCAACTCAAAAATGGTTTCAACACTTCGACAAGCTCAGTAGATCGCTCCGCTCAACCTCCGTTAACTGAGAATCGACTAATCACTAAGAATTCATTAATTCCTCGATTTCCTCAGCTTCAATAGGAATGTTGCGCATCAGGTTAAAGGGTTCGCCTTTTTCCTGAATGACTACGTCATCTTCCAGTCGGATTCCAAAGCCTTCGGCAGGGATATAAATCCCGGGTTCAACAGTAAAAACCATGTTGGGTTGCATAGGCTCCCAAAGGATGCCGTAATCGTGCGTGTCCAGACCAATATGATGGGAAGTACCATGCATAAAGTATTTTTTATAGGCAGGCCAGTCAGGGTTTTCGTTCTTTACATCGGTTTTATCAAGCAGTCCAAGTCCAATCAATTCTGAAGTCATAATTTTACCTACTTCAATATGATATTCCTTCCAGAGTGTACCGGGAACTAGCAATTTTGTCGCTTCATTTTTAACGCGGTTTACAGCGTTGTAAACGTCTTTCTGACGCTTTGTAAATTTACCGGAAACCGGAATCGTACGACTCATATCGCTGGAGTAGTTCGCATATTCGGCTCCCACATCCAGTAAAATCAAATCACCGGCTTTGCACTCTTGGTTGTTTTCAATATAGTGCAGAACATTGGCATTGTTGCCACTGGCGATGATGGGAGTATAGGCAAAACCACGGGAGCGGTTGTTTAGAAACTCGTGCATAAATTCGGCTTCCAGGTTGTATTCCATCACACCGGGTTTCACAAAATTCAATATCCTGCGGAAGCCTTTTTCTGTTATGTCGCAAGCTTTTTGCATCAATTCGAGTTCGATGGGATCTTTCACACTTCTTAAACGCTGTAAAATGGGATTGCTTTTTGCCCAACTGTGTGCCGGAAACTCCTCTTTGGTTTTTTTAATAAACCGATCTTCCCGGGTTTCTGTTTCTACAGATTGGCGGTAATGCTCATTGGTATTAAAATAAATGGTTTCGGCTTGCGTCATAAGCTCAAAAAACACCTTTTCAAATTCCTTCAGCCAGTAAACGGTTTTGATTCCGCTCACTTCAAAAGCGCGTTCTTTTGTCAATTTCTCACCTTCCCAAACGGCTATGTGGTCGTTGGTCTCCTTCAGAAATAACACCTCTCGGTTTTTAGGATCTGCAGCGTCTGGGAAAAGTAGCAAAACACTTTCTTCCTGGTCCACACCACTTAAATACAGGATGTCACGAGCTTGCTGAAACGGCATGGTGCTGTCTGCACTAATGGGATAAATATCGTTTGAATTAAACACCGCGAGGCTTTTTGGCTTCATGTGTTCCATAAAGTTTTTGCGGTTTTTGATGTAGAGGGCGTTGTCTATCGTGTGGTATTTCATAACGTCATTCCCGCGAAAGCGGGAATCTCATAATTAAAAGTTCATAACTCTGTTAAATCCTTCCGCTTAAAGCGAAAAAACAAAGTTACACAAAGCCTTTGAATGGAAAAAACAGAACCTTACCTAATCCTTAAAAATTTATTTTGAAACATTCCCTTAAATGTTTACTTTCCACTTTCTAAAACCAAAAAAAAATGAAATCCACACTTATCATTCTCGTTACCATTTTCTTTGTCTCATTTTCCTTTGCTCAACCTGCGGCTACAACAGCTGTTGAAATGCAAAATGCACTTTCGCAAAAAGAAAACCTAACCAAAAACTCCCTGGTAAAAAACATAGAATTCACTAATATAGGTCCTACAGTGATGAGTGGTCGTGTGGTGGATTTGGATGTAAACCCTGATAATACGACCGAGTTTTATGTGGCCTATGCCAGCGGCGGACTTTGGTATACCAACAATAATGGCACTAGTTTTACACCTGTAATGGACAATGCCCCCACGCAAAATCTAGGGGACATTGCCGTGGACTGGAAAAACGGAATCATTTGGGCAGGAACCGGTGAGAACAATTCGTCGCGCTCTTCTTATGCAGGGATAGGCATTTTAAAATCTTCAGACAAAGGCGAGACTTGGCAAAATATGGGTTTGGAAGACTCCCATCATATAGGACGAATTATTCTCAATCCCAAAAACACTGATGAGGTTTTGGTAGCTGTTGCCGGTCATTTGTATTCGTCTAACGAAATGAGAGGCGTTTATAAAACAATGGATGGTGGTAAATCCTGGAATAAAACACTTTTTGTAAATAACGAAACCGGAATTATCGATCTGGAAGCCGACCCCAACAATTTCAATATTCAATATGCCACTTCGTGGGAAAGAGACCGAAAGGCTTGGCATTTTCAAGGCAATGGTGAGGGCTCAGCCATTTATAAAAGTACCGATGCCGGGAATACCTGGACAAAAATTTCGGTGGAAGGGAGTGGATTTCCCACAGGAAATGGTGTAGGCCGAATAGGTCTAGCAGTTTATGATTCCAATATTGTCTATGCATTTCACGACAATCAGGATTTTAGACCCAAAGGAAAAGATTCTCAAGCGGAAGGCATACTCACCAAAGACGATTTTAAAGAGATGACCGTTTCCCAATTTTTGGCATTGGAAAATGGCACACTCAATCGGTTTTTACGTGAAAACAATTTTCAGGAAAAATACCGCGCTGAAAATGTGAAACAGATGGTACAAGGCGGCACTGTAAAACCAGCAGATTTAGCCGCTTACCTAGAAGATGCCAATGCGATGTTGTTTGACACACCGGTGATTGGTGCTGAAATATACAAAACCACCGATGGCGGGAAAACCTGGAAGAAAACCCACGACGATTTTCTGGATGATATTTACTATTCTTATGGGTATTATTTTGGGGAAATTCGCGTAGAGCGAAAGAATCCTGATGCGATTTACATCTTTGGCGTGCCCATTTTAAAATCCAAAGACGGCGGAAAAACCTTTGCCTCTATGGATGCGCCCAATGTGCACGTTGACCATCACGCACTTTGGCTAAACCCCAACAAACCCGGACACTTAATTAACGGAAACGACGGAGGGGTCAATATCACTTATGACGATGGTGAAAACTGGCTTAAAGCCAATTCAACTCCTGTGATGCAGGTGTATGCTTTGCAGGTTGACAAACAAAAGCCCTATAATGTCTATGCCGGTTCGCAGGACAACGGGGTTTGGGTGGGGCCAAGCAATTATAGTTATTCCACCCGATGGCAGAATTCGGGTGATTATCCGTATAAAGAAATTATGGGTGGCGACGGTATGTATATCGAGGTGGATGAACGCAATCCGGATATTGTTTATACCGGTTTTCAATTTGGAAATTATTTCCGACTTGACCGGGAAGCAGAAAAAACTACCTACATCCAGCCCAAACACGAATTGGGCGAATCGCCTTACCGTTTCAACTGGCAAACACCCATTTTGTTGTCAAAACACAATCAGGATATCTTGTATTATGGTGGAAACAAATTGATGCGTTCCATGAATCAAGGAGACGATTATACCGCCATTTCGCCTGATTTAACCAAAGGCGGAAAAAAAGGAAATGTAGCTTACGGCACCTTAACTTCTATTGATGAATCTCCTTTTCAATTTGGACTTATCTATGCCGGAAGTGATGATGGACTTTTACATATTACCAAAAACGGTGGTGGTAGTTGGGAAAAGATTTCAGACAGCTTTCCGCAAGATTTGTGGGTTTCCCGAGTAATTGCTTCCCAGCACAAAAAGGAAAGAGTTTATGTCACGCTCAACGGCTACCGCTGGGATGATTTTAAACCCTATGTGTATGTGAGTGAGGATTATGGCAAAACCTGGAAAAACCTTAACGCCAATTTGCCTTTGTCACCGGTCAATGTCATACGCGAAGACCCGGCAAATGAAAATATTCTCTATCTGGGAACAGACAACAGTGCCTATGTTTCCCTAAACAGGGGCGAAAGCTGGGAGCGTTTTTCTGCCAATTTGCCCAATGTTGCGGTACACGATTTACGCATACAAGCCGAAGCGAAAGATTTGGTTTTGGGTACCCATGGGCGTTCTATTTACAAGACAAACATAGCGATGTTGCAGGAAATGAGCCCTTCAAAACTGAATGAACCACTGATTGTTTTTGAGTTGGATAAAGTGCGTCATTCATCGCGTTGGGGCAGTAGCTGGAGCAGCTGGCGCGACCCTTTTGAACCAACTACTAGCATCTCTTTTTATGCCGGTAACCCCGTAAACGCAACTGTTACCTTAAAAACAGCCAAAGGTGCCGCACTTTACAGCAACACCATGCCGGTGGAAAAAGGATTTCAAAGCTATGATTACGATTTAACAATCACTGAAAGTGGCAGAAACGCTTACCAGAAAGAAAACAAAGAAGCCAAAATAGATAAAAGCTCAAACGGCAAGTATTATTTGCCCAAGGGCACTTATACTTTGGAGGTGTCTTTAAATGGGGTTAAGAAATCTAGGGAATTGGTGGTGGAGTAGTAGTTTTTTGTTTTTGTAATTATTTAAATATTGCAGAACGTTTATTTAGAATGGCAACAGACACCGAACCCCCAACCTTTCCTTTAGATAACCCGGGGTACCAGTACAAGTTCAACGGTATGGAACTGCAAAGCGAGTTTGGGGTGAACGTGTATGATTTTGGTGCAAGGAATTACGATCCTGCACTGGGCAGATGGATGAATATTGACCTACCTACAATAAAAATAAATTTTTATTTTCGGCAGGCAGGTCCGCTTGCTGAAAAGATGAGACGTCATAGTCCTTATAACTACGCTTTCAACAACCCCATCTATTTTATTGACCCTGATGGGATGGAGGCGCAGGCAAATAATAGTACAAGTGCTGCAAGTGGTAATATGGGTTCTGAATGGAAACCGGATGCGAATGGCAATTTAGTTTCAGAAGCAGGGGATAATGCTTCTACATTGGCAACTCACTTGAATACCTCTGAAAGCAATGCTTCTCAAATGATTAACAGTCAGGGATTAAAACGAGAAAATTATGTGCAAACAGATGCAGCAGTTTCCGAGGGACAAACATTGAATGTGGATAACAATATGACGCAATCAATTGAGAATTCCAACGGAGTTACTGTGAGTGACCAACTCAATGGGGCAGCACCTAACTACGACAGAACTAATGATAATTATATCTGTGATCAAGCAAGTATGATGGCTGTAAATGGGGAAGAAATAAGTACAGCCAATGCGCAGGCAAATTATAGTGGAAATAATGCTTTTTTTAGCACTGAGGGTTATACAGAAGTAAGTAGTCTTAGCGAAACTGAGTTTGGTAAAGGTGTTGCAGTAATAGCAGGTCAACACGTGGTTGTAAATTATGGTCAAAGTAAAGATGGAACTCAGTATGTATATTCTAAGGATGGAAGAAACTTTAAGCCTGAAGTAAAATCATTACAAACAGTAGTAAAGCATATGCAAACAGCAAATATGAAAGGAGCTTCTATGGATAATATTAAATACTATCGTAAAGATTAAAATATGTTTAAAAGATCGATTTTAATAGTATTAGTAATACACTTGGTCATATTGACAAGCTGTAGTGATACATCAAAGAGTTTTACCTTCATTTCTTCCAATGAAAAATTAATAGTTAAGGATTTTGATTTTTATATCAGTGCGGATAGTGCTATCTATTTATATGTTGAAAAGAAACATCTACGCAATAATATCCTTAACATACCTTTATCTTCAGTAGAGTTCCAAACAGAAGACACAACATATATAGCGAAACCTATACAAGTATTCTACTCAAGGGAAATGGATTACACTCCTTTTATTGTGGAAATTAACAATATGACACAAAAAATAGTGAGTATAGAATTGAATGATAAAGAAATGTTTTTTATAGGAAGAAAAAACGATATAGAACCTTTCCTTAAAAGAGAGAGTATAAACCCAATAGTCATAACAGATTAGGCATATAGCCGCCCTTAATCGAGGGGTAATTTTTCACTTTTGGTGTTATTGGGAAATTAATAGTTGAGATTATTGAAAATCAAAATTTTAAAACCACAAAGAAAAAATTAAAAAATACGTATAGTGAGTTACTGTACAAATTCAACGGTAAAGAATTACAAGAGGAACTCGGGCTTAACTGGCACGACTATGGGGCAAGGAATTACCAAGCTGATTTAGGGCGATGGATGAACATGGATCCGATGGCTCATAAGTATGACAATGTATCACCTTATGCTTATTCCCTTAATAACCCTGTTTTCTTTATCGACCCTGATGGGATGGATGTGGTTAATGGAGCTCAAGTAAAATTAGAACAAGCTGAGGAAAAATTAGCGCAAGCTGAAGCCAAGGTTGCTGCAGGAGAAAAACAATATGGAACTAAAAAAAGTGATTTTAAAAGTAAAGGTGATTACAAAAGGTATAAAGGGTACAAGAAAGAAATGAGGCAAGCACAGCGGGAAGTAAATGGTTTAAAATCGGATGTAGAAGCTACCGAAAACTTAATATCTGACCTTAAAAGTGATCGCTCCAATACATTTGAAAAATTAGATAACCTTACTAATGAATCAGGAGAAACGGTTGATGTTTATGTCCACGTAACTTCTGATATACCGGGGCCAAATGATGGAGTAACAGTACACGGTTTTAATATGACAAGTAATGATAAAGCCATACCGGAAACAGGATTTAAAGTTAATAGTATCGAGGTAATGATATCCAATAATCCTTCAGGTAATAGGACAACGCTAACTGTAATGGATCACGAGAGAGGACACGTTATTTATCAGGCAGAAAACACAACTTCTTACTACCAGTATCTAAAGAACGCAAACAAACTTAACAAACAAAATTATAATGGTCACGCAAAAGATGACCCCAGTGGACAAAGTGCAGATTATTTGGAAGATAAGGGTAATACTAAGAAATTTTACAAAGATTGAAAATGAGAATTATTATATACATATTCGTCTTCTTAACTTATGGTCAATTTTACAGTCAAGAAAAAGTTATTGACTCTTCAAGTATAGCATTTAAGGCAAAATTACTAACCTTATCAAGAACAGGTGTGGCCGATAGTATAAGTATACTTAATAATGTATTATCGCAAGATGTTCATTTTATACCTAATCGTTCTGAGAATATTGTGTTATTAAGAATAAAGTTTGATCAAGAATTCTATTTAGGAAAATCTGATAGTACTAAGGGGTGGTTTGGAAGCTGTAATTTTTATTTAGCATATAATGATATAACCAAGAAGTTTTATAGGCTTGGAGGATTTGACACAGAGGATATTGATGATTTTTTTATTGATCTACAAACCTCTAGTTCTAAATTAGATACATACAATTTTTTATTTAATGAAGGTTTTGGTCGAGTGATTTATGAAGATGTTGATATAAGCTGTCTTGAAGAATATTACAAAATGAAACCTAAACAAAAAAAGAAAAAAGGCTTTACCTGTTTTGAAAAATGCTCAGAAGTAATTTACACCCGATTTACTACACACAAAGGATTTGATTAATCATAATCTGTATAAAAAAACCGCCTTAATGGGCGGTTTTTTTATACTTTATAGCGTCGCGACATTTTTCTGGAAGAAATCCTTGAACTTGGATTTTGTGAGCATTGTAGTAAAGCAAAGATATCCTTAAGCATTGTTCCAAAAAAAGCAATTCCGGCCCAAAAAAAAACTGGTGCAATGTTTTGATTATTGTTATTCAAAAGATTGTGGTGATAAATGTGGAGAAAACTTTGGAGAAAAGCTCAATTATTGTTTGGTAAAAAATACAATCTTAACCTTTAGCTGTTTTAAAAGCCAAAGATTTCAATTCTTGCTCAACCCGTGATATGCCATATTTTACGGCTATCTCTCTCCATTTTGAAACGGCATTCAATACCTCCTCCTTTATTTCAGTGGCTCTTTTTTGGGATAATCTAAAAAACTCAGCTACCTCCATGGCAAGATGTAAATCTAACGTATTATCCTCATCAGAGATATTCAGTTTTAATCCGGTACCGGTTTCAACAGGGTTAATATCATAAGCCGGCGATAACACCCAGCCCTCATCAGTTAATAAAAAACCGTGATTGCGAAGATGGTCATCTGTATTGGAAACACAAATACTAAAAACGATTCTTCGCCAAAGCTGCTCTAGGTCTAAATCCACATTCGCGCCATATTTCTGTATAAACTCCACAAGTTCCAGATAACTGGCTCCGTCTGTATGATCTTGGCCATCAGTATATCCAAGCATGGTCATAGCAGAGGCAAAGTGTATGCGCTGCCCGTCTTTACCACGGTCAAATCGCTTAGTGAGAAAAGTATAATAATCAGAAGAGAATTTTTGGGCTTTTGATGCTGCCATATTAATTCCGGCTAAAGTGGCCAACTCATAGGTTACAATCTCCCAACCTCCAATATCTCCTTGATCGTTCCTGCTTGGAAACTTGGCTATCCAATGGCCGCCATCAGCATCTACAATGCTGGCTTTAGGCCTTGCTCCACCCAAAGAAGCCCCGGGTGCTATGAGCATACTTAACCATTTTAAATAGTCCGGATCATCAATCACATCATCATCCTCCAGCCTTAAACTGATTTGTTCTAGTTCCCTAAGAGAAGCCCAAGGAGGACTAGCCATTTTCTTATTATCATTTAAAAAAGGCCCATCTTCTTCTTGTTTAAACCTTAATGCACCCATTCTATGACCATCATAAACTCCAAGGAGGTAATCGGTTTCAAATAATTTATTTTCTTCTCTCCCTTCAGCTCTGGCGAGAGCAGCTTCTCTCCTGCGCATTAAAATTCGGCCCCAACGATCTGGCGACGAATCCAGAAATATTCCAAAATTTTCTTGACTCTCATTGAGATAATGAAGCCCGGAATACAACTGCAAACTTGGATCTAACAATTGTGCGGGCTCACTTTGTAACCATTCATTATTATATTCAAAAGAAAACACTTCTTTAACTTTTAATCGTTCAGAGTATAACTTTCCCATAAGCTTAGGACTTTCAATTCCTGCCCAATGTGCATAGACGCTGATTTCTATTTTATTATCTTGTTTTGCCATTACTACCGCTTCGTTTAGGTGCTCTCTCGTTTGTGCTTATACTGGCATCTTGCAATTTCCTGCCTAATTCATCATCCTTAGCTAGTAAAAGAAAGTCTTTTTCCAATCCCAGCACCTGTAATACTAACAAATAAGAACCAATACTCACCGTTGGTTTACCTTTCTCAATAGCAGTCAAAGTAGGCCTGCTAATATTTGCACGCTCAGCCACTTGTTCAGAACTAAACTTTCTTCTCAAGCGGGCAAGTTTAATATTCTCTCCCATTTCCTCAAGAATCCTTCTTGTTTTAGGCAATATAATTATTTTCTTTTTTGTCATAACACAAAATATATTTTACAAATATAGTGCTTTTTGTTAATTATATTTAACATTATTGAAATATTTACATACATCCCCGCAACTCGTCATACGTAGCCATCGTCCTCCAAATCTGCCCCAGGCTTATTTGCAGGACAATGTGCGGGGGTTGCAGCAAAGGCGTGAGCAACCCTATGGGATTTCTCGCTTTGCTTCGAAATAACAAAGGAGGGGTGTGGAAAAAGGATTTCAGAGCTATGCTTACGATTTAACATTCACTTAAAGTGGCAGAAACGCTTACCTGAAAGAAAACAAAGGAGTTAAAATTGATAAAAGTTCAAACGGAAAATATTACTTACCAAAAGGTAATTATACTATTGAGTTAGCTTTAAACGGTTTTAAGAAAATGAGAGAGTTAGTAATTGATTAAACACTTTATATCCATTCTAAATAGCAAACATTAACGCTTTGTTGTATTGTTTAAAACCGATATGCATCGTATTTTTGTAATCCTTATTGCTAAATAACTTCAAATGAGCGGATTTCTAAAATCATCCATCGCCAAAAAAGTTGCGATGGCTTTGTCCGGCCTTTTTTTGGTCATCTTTCTTGCACAGCATTTCTTTATCAACTTTACCTCGGTTTTTAGTGCAGACACCTTTAATGAGCTGTCTCACTTTATGGGCACCAATCCCGTGGTGCAGTATGTTGCGCAACCCATCCTTATTTTTGGGGTGTTGTTTCACTTTATTATGGGGTTTGTACTAGAAATTCAAAACAGAAACGCCCGTGCTGTATCCTATGCCAAATATAACGGCGGTGCCAATTCGTCCTGGATGTCCCGCAATATGATTTACAGCGGTGGCTTTATCCTTATTTTCCTGGTGATTCATTTCATTGATTTTTGGGTGCCGGAAATCAACATCAAATTCATTGAAGGCGATATGAGCGGCCTTGATGCCGCCGGAAATTACCGCTATTATGACCATGTGGTGCATTCGTTTGAACCGGTATGGAGAACAGCCCTGTATATTGTTGGGTTTGTTTTTCTCGCCTTGCACCTCTTGCACGGTTTTCAATCGTCATTTCAGTCGGTTGGGTTTAACAACAAATATTCAAAAGCCTTAAAAGGTTTTACAACCGCTTATGCCATCATCATTCCGCTTGGATTTATTTTCATTGCGTTGTATCACCACTTAAATCATTAATCGTACTATGGCAACTTTAGATTCAAAAATTCCCGAAGGTTCAATTTTCCAAAAATGGACCAACCATAAAAATAAAATCAACCTGGTGAACCCCGCCAACAAAAGGAATATTGACGTTATTGTCGTGGGGACAGGTCTTGCCGGGGGTTCTGCCGCTGCGACTTTGGCAGAGCTGGGTTATAATGTAAAAGCATTTTGTTTTCAGGATTCGCCCCGTCGTGCTCACTCTATTGCGGCTCAAGGCGGAATCAATGCCGCAAAGAACTATCAAGGTGATGGCGATTCAACACACCGTCTTTTTTATGATACTGTAAAAGGGGGTGATTACCGTTCACGCGAAGCAAACGTCTATCGACTGGCCGAAGTTTCTGCCAATATTATTGATCAATGTGTGGCACAAGGCGTGCCTTTTGCCCGTGAATATGGTGGCTTGCTTGACAACCGCTCTTTTGGTGGGGTTTTGGTTTCCCGAACCTTTTATGCCAAAGGACAAACCGGCCAACAACTTTTGTTAGGCGCTTATTCTGCGATGAACCGTCAAATTGGCCGCGGAAAAATAAAAATGTACAACCGTCACGAAATGCTTGACGTAGTCATCGTTGACGGAAAAGCAAGAGGTATTATTGCCAGAAACCTGATTACCGGTGAAATAGAAAGGCACTCGGCTCACGCCGTTGTTTTAGGAACAGGAGGGTATGGAAATGTCTTTTACCTTTCTACTAATGCCATGGGAAGCAATGTTACCGCTGCCTGGAAAGCTCACAAACGTGGTGCTTATTTTGCCAATCCGTGTTATACACAAATTCACCCTACTTGTATTCCGGTTTCCGGAGACCATCAGTCAAAACTGACCTTGATGTCTGAATCATTGCGTAATGACGGTAGAATTTGGGTGCCTGCCAAACTGGAAGATGCTAAAGCCATAAGAGAAGGAAAATTAAAACCCACCGATTTGAAAGAAGAAGACAGAGATTACTATTTGGAAAGAAGATACCCTTCTTTTGGTAACCTTGTGCCTCGTGATGTGGCCTCCAGAGCGGCTAAAGAACGTTGTGATGCCGGTTTTGGCGTCAATAAAACAGGTGAGGCAGTTTATCTTGATTTCGCTTCAGCGATAGAACGCTATGGAAAAGAACAAGCCCGAGTCAAACATTTAGACGAGAACGATAAAAACCTGGTTCAAAAATTAGGAAAAGAAGTGGTAGCCAATAAATATGGAAACCTCTTTCAGATGTATGAAAAAATTGTGGACCAAAACCCATATGAAACCCCAATGATGATTTATCCTGCCGTGCATTACACCATGGGAGGCATTTGGGTAGATTACAACTTGATGACCACCATTGAGGGATGTTATGCGATTGGAGAAGCCAACTTCTCTGACCATGGAGCCAACCGTTTGGGTGCTTCAGCATTGATGCAAGGACTGGCTGATGGATACTTTGTGTTGCCTTACACTATTGGAGATTATCTTTCAAAAGACATACGCACCGGGAAAATCCCAACCGATTTGCCGGAGTTTGAAGCTGCAGAAAAAAATGTACGCTCACAAATAGAACACTTGATGAACAGTAAAGGTTCAAAAACCGTTGACCACTTCCATAAACGCTTGGGTAAAATTATGTGGGACAAAGTGGGTATGGCCAGAAATGTTCAGGGATTGAATGAAGCCATTGAAGAAATTGCCGCTTTACGAGACGAGTTTTACAAAGACGTAAGAGTTCCCGGCACCGCAAACGGATTGAATCAAGAGCTGGAAAAAGCACTTCGTGTTGCAGATTTTCTAGAACTGGGCGAACTCTTTGCCAAAGATGCTTTACATAGAAATGAATCGTGTGGAGGTCACTTTAGAGAAGAATATCAAACAGAAGACGGGGAAGCTTTAAGGGATGATGAAAACTTTGCTTACGTCGCTGCCTGGGAGTACAAAGGAAAACCCAGTGAGGCGGTTTTACATAAAGAAGAATTGCAGTTTGATAATGTGAAATTGGTGACGCGTAGTTATAAGTAGTTAATAGTTATTGGTTAATAGTTGATAGTTTGAATATGGAGAATACGGTTCGTTCATTTCAAGATTTAGAGTGTTGGAAAATGTGTAAATAGCTTCGAGTTGAAGTTTCACAATTAATCAAAACATTTCCTGACTATGAAAAGTATGAATTGGTATCACAAATGAGAAGGGCTGCACGCTCAACAACCAATAATATTGCTGAAGGCTATGGACGTTTTCATCATCAAGAAAATATCCAATTTTGCAGAATTTCAAGAGGCTCCCTTTATGAATTGATAGATCATACAGATATAGCTTTTGAAGAAGCATATATAGATAAAAATAAATTTGACAGTTTAAACATATTAATAGTTACTTGTATTAAAATACTTAATGGATACATCAATTATTTGAAAAAAGCAAAAGAACAAAATTGACTTTTAACCATTATACTATTAACTATTAACCATTACACCATTTTGCTATGAATCTTACACTAAAAATATGGCGACAAAACAACGCCAGCGAAAAAGGAAAAATAGTTGATTATAAAATCAATGATGTTTCACCCGATATGTCCTTTCTCGATATGCTCGATATGCTCAATGAGCAATTAAACAATAAAGGGGAAGAGCCTGTGGCATTTGATCATGATTGTCGTGAGGGAATTTGCGGATCCTGCTCATTGCAAATCAACGGTGAGCCCCACGGGCCTGATAGGTTTATTACTACCTGTCAGTTGCACATGCGCACTTTCAAGGACGGTGATACTATTTATATTGAGCCTTTTAGAGCTAAAGCATTTCCAGTTATAAAGGATTTGGTGGTCGATAGAAGTGCCTTTGATCGCATACAGCATGCCGGCGGGTTTATTTCGGTAAATACTTCAGGAAATACGATTGATGCCAATGCGATTCCTGTTAATAAGCACGATGCAGACAAGGCCTTTGATGCAGCAACTTGTATAGGATGCGGGGCGTGCGTGGCGGCTTGTAAAAATGCCTCGGCGATGTTGTTTGTTTCGGCTAAAGTTTCACAATTTGCTTTATTGCCACAAGGAAAGGTGGAAGCCACAGACCGTGTGATGAATATGGTGCGCCAAATGGATGAAGAAGGTTTTGGAAACTGTACCAATACTGGTGCGTGCGAGATTGAATGTCCTAAGGGCATTTCGCTGGAAAATATTGCTCGTATGAATAGAGAATATCTAGCCGCTAGCTTGAAAGGTTAATTTATTTTTGTAGCCTCGGCAAGAATCGAACTTGCATCTAAAGTTTAGGAAACTTCTATTCTATCCATTGAACTACGAGGCCAGTAGCTTAACTAAAAGAAATATCTTTAAAAATAAAAAGCGCCTAGGTTCTGAAACGAGTTCAGAACGTGGCGCTTTTTTTATTTTATCTCTTTACCGTCTTTATCAAAAAAGTGGTATTCGAGATAGGTGTAAGCATCTCTTGGTTGAATTTTCACCCATTTTTTATGTTCTAAAAACCATTTAGAACGTATCGATGGAAAGCCTTTTGTTAAGAAGGCTGCTATAAAAGGATGTGTGTTTAAGGTTATCTTTTTATAGTCTTTTTTCAATAATCTTTTTAAATCGCTGTTAATCCTATCAACTATTAAAATGGGAGCTTCAATTTCTCCGGCTTCGCCGTTGGGATCGAGCTCGCGGGTTTTAATATTCATTTCAGGTCTAACGCGTTGTCGTGTAATTTGGATGAGTCCAAATTTACTAGGTGGCAAAATTTTGTGTTTTGCCCGGTCATCTTTCATTTCATCACGCAAGTGATTGAACAGTTGTTTTCTGTGGTTTGGGTTTGCCATATCGATAAAATCAACGACAATAATCCCTCCCATATCGCGCAGGCGGAGTTGGCGCGCCAGCTCTGTTGCTGCGATTAAATTGACTTCAAGTGCTGTGGCTTCTTGGCTGTCTGATTTGTTTGAGCGGTTACCGCTGTTTACATCGACGACGTGAAGGGCTTCTGTGTGTTCAATCACCAGATAAGCACCTTTACTTCCTGAAACCGTGCGACCGAAGGACGTTTTAATTTGTCTTTCGATACCAAACTTTTCAAAGAGTGGTACTTTTGAGTCATACAACTTAACGATTGATTCCTTTTGTGGTGCAACTTCGTGCACATAATCTTTAATTTTTAAGTAAAGCACTTCATCATCAATGTAAATGGAAGTGAATGAATCGCTGAGTAAATCTCTAATGAGAGAGATTCCTCTGTTCATTTCACTCATCACTTTTGACGGGTGATGTGCATTTTGTAGCTTTTTACACATTGCAGACCAGCGGTCGAGCAAATTTTGTAAATCTTTGTCCAGTTCAGCTACTTTTTTACCCTCTGCTACGGTTCTAATAATGACACCAAAGCCTTTTGGCTTAATGCTTTGAACTAATCGTTTTAAACGTTCTTTTTCTTCTTTGGATTCTATTTTTTGTGAAATAGAAACACGGTCTGAAAAAGGCACCAAAACGATGTATCTTCCGGCCAGCGATAACTCAGAACTAATTCTGGGTCCTTTGGTGGAGATGGGTTCTTTTACTATTTGAACCAATATGGATTGATTTGATTTAATGGCATCACTTATTTTGCCATTTTTGTCAATATCTTTCTCAAATGGGAAATTCTTTAAAGAGTAATCTTTAAGTTTACCTGTGCTTACAAGTTTTGTGAATTTTAATAGGGAAGGGAGTTGTGGTCCTAAATCCTGATAATGTAAGAATCCGTCTTTTTCGTATCCTACATTAACAAACGCGGCATTTAGACCCGGAACAGTTTTGCGTGTTTTGGCGATAAACACATCACCAACTGCAAATTCACTGTCGTCGTCTTCCTTATGTAATTCAATTAGTTTTCCATCTTTAAGAAGGGCAAAATCAACTTCTGAGGAACTGGATCTGATAAATAATTCGTAGTTCACTCTTCGTAATTTATATCCGCCCCGTTTTTTGCTTCTGTAATGATGAAGACTATTCAGGACAGATGGATTAAACAATATTTTTCACAGGTTTCTCACCTTGTTGAGGCAAGAACAATACCCGGTGAAACCTTAGTTTGATTTGCAACACTTTACCCAAAAGTGCTTCAAGTCAATAAAATTTCTTTATCAAAGAACGTTTTGTTTTTTAAAAGAAAAAAGTAGTTAGAAACTACTTTTTCTTTTTATGGCGATTAGCGCGGCTTCTTTTTTTGCGCTTATGGGTTGCTACCTTGTGTCTTTTTCTTTTTTTACCACTTGGCATAGTGTTTCTTTTTTTAAGTTATTAATTATTTAACAACAACATTTTCCTTCACGCCTTCAACAAAAACTTTTGCGGGCTTAAATGCTGGTATGTTGTGTGCAGGTATTTTTATCGTTGTGTTTTTTGAAATGTTTCGTCCGGTTTTTTCTGCTCTTGTTTTGATAATGAAACTTCCAAAACCTCTAAGGTACACATTGTCACCGCCTTCTAGTGAGGTCTTAACTTCTTCCATGAAACTTTCTACAGTTGCTTGAACATCTCCTTTTTCCATTCCTAGCTTTTCTGAAATCTTAGCTACGATATCTGCTTTTGTCATTCTAAAATATTTTAGGGATTAAAATTAATTTTTTTACAAGACCGCAAATATAAGAATTTTAAAACCAACAAAACAACCCTAAGCTATTAAAAAATAAACAGATATGTTTTTTTTGAAAAAAAAGCCTCCTTGGTAATCCAATTGGTTTAAAAACATTTAAAATTGTTGAATATCAATTCCTTATGCTTTAACAAAAAACGGACGGGTTTTTAAAAATTGGAAGACCTGACCAATAAACAGTTTGTTGTTGTTTATTTTAACCAGTTTTTAAAAGCAACCTCTTTGCTAATTATTGACGAAAGTTTATCAATGGCAACACGTTCCTGTTGCATAGAATCACGATGTCTTAGCGTTACTGTGTTGTCTGAAATAGTATCGTGATCTACAGTGATGCAGTAAGGTGTTCCAACAGCATCTTGACGACGGTAGCGTTTTCCGATGGCGTCTTTTTCATCATAGGCAACCAGAAAATCCCATTGCAGGTCTTCAATGATTTTTTGAGCGATTTCTGGCAAACCGTCTTTTTTAACCAAGGGCAGTACGGCTGCTTTTGTAGGAGCTATCACCGAAGGTATTTTTAAAACAATGCGCGTGCTTCCATCTTCAAGGGTTTCTTCTTCGAGTGCTTTGCTAAACACAGCCAGAAACATTCTGTCTAGGCCAATAGAGGTTTCAATAACATAGGGCACATAGCTTTTGTTTAACTCGGGGTCAAAAAATTGGAGTTTCTTGCCCGAAAATTCCTCGTGTGCTTTTAGGTCAAAATCGGTGCGGGAATGAATGCCCTCCAGTTCTTTGAATCCAAAAGGGAAATCAAACTCAATATCGGTTGCTGCGTTTGCATAATGCGCAAGCTTTTCGTGGTCGTGGAAGCGGTAGTTTTCTTTACCCAAGCCCAATGACATATGCCAATTGTAACGCACTTCTTTCCAGTACTCATACCACTTCATTTCGTCACCCGGGCGAACGAAGTATTGCATTTCCATTTGCTCAAATTCGCGCATTCTGAAAATAAACTGACGGGCAACGATTTCATTTCTAAAGGCTTTTCCGGTTTGGGCGATTCCAAAAGGCACTTTCATCCTTCCGGTTTTTTGTACATTGAGAAAGTTGACAAAAATTCCCTGAGCGGTTTCGGGACGCAAATAAAGATTTGTAGCCTTATCTGCATCTGCTCCCAGTTTTGTACCAAACATCAGGTTGAATTGCTTGACGTCTGTCCAGTTTTTTGAGCCGGTTTCTGGGTCTGCAATCTCCAATTCTTCAATGAGTGCTTTGACATCTGCGAGGTCTTCGTTTTCTAAAGACCTTGCCATACGCTCAATGATTTCTTTTTGTTGGGTTTTGTATCTTATGACGCGGTCGTTTGTGGCGACAAATTGTGCTTCATCAAAACTTTCGCCAAAGCGTTTGCGTGCTTTTTCGATTTCTTTTTGAGCTTTTTGATGCAATTTCTCTGCATAGTCCTCGATGAGTACATCTGCGCGATAGCGTTTTTTGGAATCTTTATTATCAATAAGTGGGTCATTAAAAGCATCAACGTGGCCTGATGCTTTCCAGGTAGTGGGATGCATTAAAATAGCGGCGTCGAGCCCAACTATGTTTTGATGCAATTGCACCATGCTTTTCCACCAGTATTCTCTAATGTTGTTTTTGAGCAGGACACCGTTTTGTGCATAGTCATAGACTGCATTGAGACCGTCATAGATTTCACTGGAGCCAAATATGAAACCATATTCCTTGGCGTGCGAAACAACCCTTTTGAAATGTTCTTCTTTGTTTATCATTTGACAAAAGTAAAAAAACCACTTTGAAAAAAGCTCAAGTGGTTTTTATTTTTTAGTGTTAATCGAGATTTAAATCTTCTCATGCTTGCTCCACATTCAATGTTCTATCTTTGAATGTATAAGAGACTTGCTCAGAGGTTGTTTGTTTTCTAATTTTTCTATTTCAAATTGACGGTTGAGTTGGCTACCATTCGGGGACCGTCAAATACATTGATTGCATAAGTTCCGGGAATTAAATCGCTTGCCAGAGCATTGACAAGCACACAAACATCGAGTTCTTCTTTATCATAAAATACATTTGAAGTAGCGCTGTATGTCAATATTTTATCTTCAAAATTTACGACAGATTTTTCTCCCAGCACATTGTTTTCAGGATTAATTACTTGAATAAATAGGAGTTTATCTCCGCTTTCTGCGATTTCGTTAGCATTAAGGGTAAAGCAAGCCCTTAGTTTGTCAGCCCTTCTGGAGCGATCTGTTTCAACAATCTTACCGCTGTTTCTTACCTGAACTCCTTCTGCTCTTAATCGTGAAACTTTTAGGGCAGAGCCAATGGCAACCACTTGGGTTAGCGCTTCATTTTGTAAAGAAATGGAATCGACCTTTTTGATGGTTTCGTCAAGGACCACTGTAGTACTGTCTCTCTCAGTCCTTAAGATTTCAGCAACACTTTGCAGACTGTCTGCTCTTTTAAAAAGGGCTTCTTTTTCTGATTTGAGTTGTCCTATTTCAATGCGATAACGTCTTATCAAATCTAGATTTGCCTGTGTTCCTTTAACTGAATCCAGTAGTTGTTCAATGCGATCTCTTGCCTGGATGAGCTCTCTGTCTTTTGATTGATTTTCTTCAATGGCAACATTGTAATTTACAAGCAACTCCTCTAATTCTTTTTCAATATCCATTTTTTGGATTTCTAGATTTGTCGTATTTTCTTGATTGTCAAGGTAAAGTTTGATGGTAAAAACGGTTAAAGCAATGAGCAAAATTGCCAGAATGCCAATAAACCATTTTAATTTTGAGTTTTTGTTCTCTGCTTCCATAAGGATTGTCTTAAGTTTTGTAATTTGTTAGGATACCGCTAAATTAGTTGAACTAAACTTAATATGTCGTTTATAAATCGATAAATAATGAAAAATATATGTTAAATATTTTTTTTCCAAAGCTATGTAGAGGTTGTCACAATGAGTTGCGTGCAAATGAACTTGAGATTTGTGTAGTGTGCAGACACGAGTTACCTCTTGCTTGTTTTCATTCAACAGGAAGTGATGAAATGCTTCAACTGTTTTATGGGCGGGTACCGGTTGTGAATGCGACATCGCTTTTGTATTTTAAAAAGAATGGTCTTACCCAAAAATTTGTTCACGCCTTAAAGTATAAAAAAGCAAAAAAAATAGGGGAGATTTTTGGTGCCTGGATTGGGGAAGAACTAAAATTTATTGAAGCATACAAGGATGTTGATGCAGTTATACCGGTACCTCTCCATAAAAAGAAATTAAGAGAACGGGGTTTTAATCAGGTGGAAGGGTTTGGAAAGAAAATTGCCAATGCGCTGGGTGCAGATTACATTGACGATGTTTTGGTGAAGGTTACTCCCACAAAATCCCAGGTTTTCAAAGAGCGTATTTCAAGAATATTTAGTCAGGAGGAGGTTTTTACTTTGCAAAATGCTCATAAAATAAAAGGGAAACATTTACTAGTGGTTGATGATATCATTACATCCGGGGCTACATTAGAATCGTGTTCTGCAAAGCTTTTAAAGGCCGAAAATGTGAGACTGAGTTTTGCGACAATGGCCATTACAAAGTAGAAGTAATCTTTTTACCTTTTCATTTTCAGACAACAAACAACTTCATTGATATTTTTTGCATCTTTGCAGGATGAAGGGCAGTTTTTTATACATATTATTTTTAATATTGATTTCACTTTCATTTGTGGATTGTGCTAAGAGGGGAAACCCAGAAGGGGGTTCAAGAGATACAATTCCTCCCGTGCTTTTAAGATCGGTACCAGAAAATTATTCAACAAATTTTAAGGGTAATGAAATCACCATTTATTTTAATGAATATATTAAATTAAAAGAACTGCAACAACAACTGATTATTTCGCCTCCTTTGGAAAATCAACCTACAATTACCCCTTTTAGCACCTCTAAAGTTTTAAAGATATTGATTCTTGATACTTTAAAGGAAAACACCACATACAGCATCAATTTTGGCAACAGTATTGTTGATAATAACGAAGAGAACCCGTTTGAGTTTTTTAAATATGTGTTTTCTACAGGGAGCTATATAGACAGCCTTAAAGTTCAGGGCAAAATTACAGATGCCTTAAAGATTAATCCCGAGGAAAAAGTAACCGTGATGCTTCACGAGGTTAATGACAACTTTACAGACTCCGTCGTCTACAATAAAAAGCCGCTTTACATTGCGACAACCCAACGAAATCCTGAAAACTTTGAAATTGAGAATATAAAAGAGGGCACTTATTTACTCGTTGCTCTAAAAGACAATAACTCTAATTATACTTTTGAGCCAAAAACAGATAAAATTGGGTTTGTATCAGAATTCATAAATGTCCCTTCAGACACATCATATCGTTTAAATCTTTTCAAAGAAATTCCTGAGTATAAACTGGCAAGACCCTCTTCGTTAAACAGTCAAAAAATTCAATTTGGATATGAAGGGGTTGGTGATTCAATAAAAATTAAATTACTATCAAACCAGCCCGGTGATTTTGAATATAGAATCACAAAAGATTTAAAAAGTGATTCGTTGTATTATTGGTTTCAACCAAAAATGGAATCTGACTCGTTACAATTTCAAGTAACAAATAAAGGAAAAGTGGATACCTTATTGGTTAGAATGCAAAAAACAGAAAGAGACAGCATAAAACTTTCTGCATTGAAAACTGGAGCGTTGGCATTTGATGAACAGTTTCAGGTAACAGGAACAACACCGATTGAATTTATCAAAAAAAATCAAATAGAAATTTTTGACAAAGATTCTATAGCCATCCAATTTGATATTGATTTCAACCAAAGGCTAAATCTACTTAGCCTTGATTTTGAAAAAACAGAGCGACAACTCTATACCATCACCTTTTTTCCAGAGACAATTACTGATTTTTATGGAGATGTAAACGATACTATTTCATTCAAAACAAACACCCGCACTACGGCCGATTATGGTTTTTTAGCTTTTAACTTAGAAAAGACAAAATCTTTACCGATTATAGTTCAACTTGTTACAGAAAATGGTGAGGTAAGAAAAGAGATTATCGGAATGGAACATCAAACGCTCTTTAGTTTTGATAATATAACGCCCGGGAATTATTATGTTAGAGTCGTAATTGATGAAAATCAAAACGGGAAATGGGATACCGGACATTTTTTAAGAAGAGAACAACCTGAAGAAGTGGTTTATTTTCCAAAACTTCTTGACATAAGGGCAAACTGGACGTTGAATGAAACGTTCAACCTAGAATAAAAAAGACCCGCAATTTTGCGGGTCTTTTTATAATAATAATGTTTAGTTCAATTACATTGAAGCAGGATAAATTGTAGTATAGTCTCTTGCTTTAACAGCTGGTAAATTTGAACCATACTTTGCATTGATAGCTGCCATAAAATTATTAGCAAGGAAGGCATATCCCCTAGCAGATGGATGAACTCCATCGAGTGAAAAAGCACCACCAAATACTAAACTTGCATTCATATTGAACTCATCAAAAGCAACACCTGTTTCAGCCACTTGATCTAAGATAGAAAACACATCAACAAAGGCAAGTCCTTTTTGATTTGCCACACTCTCAATAATCTGATTGAAAGCCGCTGTGGCAGTAATTACTTCTTGCTGCTCCTGTGGCGTTAATACCCATTGGTCTTCAAGAGGGAATGTAACACCATTAACAGCGAGTTGACCTGCAGTAGCCGGAGGCACTCCAAGATTCACCAAATCATTAAAAGCTTGTTGATTTAGTTGACCTATAATGCTAGAACTGGGCAATACCATCAAGTCATTTTCATTAGCTTGTCGAGATTGACCATAAAGACCTCCAAAGAGTTGTGCTGTTAGAGGGTCTGCACCACCTGCAATTAAAGCTCCTGCTATTTGTGCAGATAAATCTGTTAAATCTTCGTCTTTTATAACTACCGCACTCGCGGAGGTTTCACTAAACACGATGGCTCTTTCAGGAACACCCAGTGCTGTAAAAACCTGGTTGAGGCCAGCAAAAGTAGCATTGAGTGTTGGGATAAGAGGTCCAAAATTAGGATTATCTGGATCTAAAGGATTAAAAGGAACAGTGTTGAAATAAGGTATTGTCATCACATTTGGGATATTAGCAACCACACCTTTTGCACCATTAGCCGTTAAAGCGTCAACAACACTTGAGTAAACCTGTCCAAAAACGTTAGGATCTGTGATGTCATTTCCTCCATAAGTTGTTGGGTCAAAATTTCCTGCTTGGTTAACTCCTGCTCCACCACTAGTGGCAAAAGAAAGTACATCATTGTTGCCAAGCCAAAGAGAAAAGAAAGTGGGTTGTTGAGCAACAGCATCGTTAAGTATGGTGGTATTTGGACTAGTTGCAAATCTCACAAAATAAGGGTTTGCCTGTCCCGTTGGAACACCGGCCACATTTCCATAGCCGGGTGCTATGACATGAAAACTTTTTGCACCCGGAACTCCCATGTTATTAAAAGGGCCAGAAAGTACTTGAGTAATTTCTGTTGAGGGACTTCCCTGTACTCTTTCTGGTGCTGAACCATTGAAAAACAGTCTGTTGGGCGCAATTACATTTCCTCCAAGTGTGAGGCCACCAAGATTATCTCCCATAATGGGTTGATTAAAAGCGCCTCCGCCGGCAAGCGCAAATTGCTGAGCAAGAATGCTGGGCATTGAGTTTTCTTGCCCTGCAATAAACAATGCACCGTCTGTAAAACCGGCTGTTAATGAATTTCCAACAGAAACATATTTAGAAAAATCAGCTTCACCGGAAACTACAATTACCTGTTCATCGTCTTCAGAAATGCTATCGTCGTCAGACTCACACGCTATAAAAAGCGCTCCAACAAACAATAACATCCATTTATATTTATTAATTCTCATATCTTAATTTTTTAGTTTTTATAAATTATTGATTGATAAGGAAACATAGTATTGAGTTCCTATAAGACCTGTTCCAAAGGCCGTGAAGTATTCATTGTTTCCAATGTTTGCAGCCCCCACTTTTAACGTGGATTTGATAACCGGAATTCTATAGTTTATCTGTGCATCTACTACAGAGTAAGCAGGCACGTTTCCATCTGCAAACGAGGCTTCCCACTGAAAAGCATCACTCCATCTGTAATTGATGTTAAACCCAAGATTTTTAACAACATCTGTATTACCAAAAGAGGCTTTTACTTTGTGTTTTGGCGTGTTAAAACTGGTTCTGAAATCAGGAGCAGAGGCTTGATTAAAATCTTCTTCAGCAAAAGTATAATTGATATCAAAATCAAAATTTCCAAATACTTTAGTACCCACACCTATGACAGCACCATAGGAATTAACATCAGCTTCAGAATTGGTGTAGGTTTGAAACCCTTTGAAGTCTCCTTGTTGCAAGGCCAGTAAAGAAAGTGAATTATCACCCACTTCTCCATAAAGTGGAACCAAAACAGTTTCATTTGAAATGAAATCTTTGTATTTGTTGAAATAACCACTAAAGTCAATGATGACGCTTCCTAATCTAGCTCTGTAACCAATTTCAGCAGCAGTTACCTGTTCTGGCTTAACGATATTCACATTGGCAGCTTCGGGAGCACCCGCATTAACAGAATTAAGAGAAAAGGCATTTTCATAAGCATCTCTACCGGAAATTGTTGCTGTTGTACTTCCTGTTGCAGCCGCTCCGGCACCACTCACCGGGAATGTTCTTACATAACGATCAAGATTTGCTTCTGCAGAACCTACAAGGATAGCTCTTCCCACATCAAGACCTATAAATAAATCTTGTGTCGTTGGATTTCTAAAACCGGTTTGAACAGAACCTCTGATGTTGTGATTTCTATTTTCACCGGCTGTATAAGCAACGGAAATTCTAGGAGAAAAACTTCCATCAAATAATTCAGACTCATCATAACGAACAGACCCGGTTAGCTTTAATCTTTCATCAACAAGTTTTTTCTGAACTTGTAAATAGGCTCCATATTCATTGTAAGAAATTGGTCCGTCAAAATCGGTAAAAATAGTTCCAAATGAATTCAATTTATATTCTCTAAAAGACCCTCCAACCTGAACTTCAGCAATATCTGTCATCAGGTGAGTAAAGTTGTAATTGGCATCTGCGTGGCGCAGTTGGGAGGCATCTTTAAATTGAGAACCTGAAGCTAGGTCAGGATTGGTTGTTACCTGATTGAAAGCGTTTTTGAACCCTTCTGTTCCGGGCTCCAATCTGCCGGTATCTGCAGTTTGTCTTCCCAGTGCATGCGCTTGTTCTGGAGTTAAGCCGGAAAGTGTCCCTTGGATGAATGCCCCGGCATATTCTCCAAACCATTGTGAATCTGGCTTCCAAAATCTGTTGATGTTGATTCCTGTAAAGCGCATATCATAAGAATCCCCTGCACTTTCATCAGTGATGTAGCCTCTTAAAAAGAAATTGTCATTTTTGAATTCAATTTTGTGTTGTTGCAGGAAGAAGTTGTCAATTGCATAGCGGTTTGCTCCTTGATAGATTGTAGATCCTACACCAATCTTTCCTACATAGCTTATCTCAAAGTCATTGGCCCAGGGTCTATAATGCAAAGCAGCATCAAATTTAACACTCTCAGCATTGTAATCGGTTAGGTCACTTTCGAGATATCCAGTTCTGCTTACATTCTCACTGGGCAGCAAATTTACTGCACCGGCAGGAATGACGCCGAGGTCTGCAAGAGCTTGTCCTACACCTTTAATATTTGTAAAAACTTCATCTCCATAAACATTTAGTCCGTCATAGTTTTGATGTGAACGATCTCTGCCTGGATTTTGTACATCAACTTCATTTACAGCAAACCAGTCTGTACCTTTCAGGTAGGAGAAATTTGCTTTGGCGGCAAATTTATCAGAGAATTTTTTAGCTACACGCACTCCAAAATCAAAGAAACTGTTGTCTCCGGCAGCCTCTTGTGAGGTAATTCCCTGCTTGTAGTAAGCACTGATTCCTTCAAAGTCAAAAGGGTTTTTACTGGTCATAAATAAAATTCCGTTAAAGGCATTGGCTCCATAAAGTGCAGAAGATGCTCCGGGAAGCAATTCAATACTGTGAACATCTAGTTCTGTCATTCCCAGAAGGTTCCCTAAAACAAAGTTTAGTGCAGGAGCGGCGTTGTCCATTCCGTCAACAAGTTGTACAAAACGGGTATTTGCAAAGGTTGCAAAACCACGTGTATTTACCGATTGGAACGTCAAACTGTTTGTGTTGATATCAACACCTTTGAGGTTTTCAAGCCCGCCATAGAAGGAGGCGGCGGCTGTGTTTTTAATTTCTTTTAGCCCAAATCTTTCAACCGTTACCGGAGATTCAAAAATACGCTCCGGTGTTCTGGATGCAGAAATTACGATTTCATCCAGAGCACTTCCTTCGTTCAAAACGGCAGTGATGACTTGGTTGTTTGATGTGACTTCAAAAGATTGTGACTCAAAACCCACATTGCTTATTTGCAGTGTGAATGGGGGTTCTTGACTAACGGTAAGCGTAAAATTACCATCAAAATCTGACACTGTTCCCTGCGAAGTGCCGGTTACAATGATGTTTGCTCCCAGAATGGGGAGGCTATTATTGTCTACAACACTTCCGGTTACGGTTGTTTGGGAATAGGTTGTAAAGCATAATAAAAAAAGAATAAGGGGGAAAAATGTTTTCATATCTTATGTTTATAAATTAGCGGTAACAATATAGCTAATTATAATTAGATATGACAAAAATATTTTAAGGATTTATTTTATTCAACAGTCACAGATTTTGCCAGGTTTCTGGGCTGATCGACATTTCTATTTAATAAAACGGCAATGTGATAGGATAAAAGTTGTAAAGGAATTGTGGTAACAAGTGGTGTGAGGGATTCTGGAGTTTTTGGAACTTCTATCACATAGTCTGCCATATTGGTAACAGTTGTGTCGCCTTTGGTTACTACCGCAATGATAATGCCTTTTCTTGATTTTATTTCCTGAATATTACTCACTACTTTATCATAGTGATTACTGTTTACTGCAATGACGACAACGGGCATTTGCTCATCAATAAGTGCGATGGGGCCATGCTTCATTTCGGCGGCTGGATAGCCTTCGGCGTGAATATAAGAGATTTCTTTCAGTTTTAAAGCGCCCTCGAGTGCCACAGGAAAATTATAGCCTCTACCTAAGTATAGAAAGTTTCGGGCATCTTTGAATATTTTGGCAATGGATTTAATGTGGTCATTAGACTTTAGGGCAATTTCAACCCGATTTGGAATTAAATCCAATTCTCTTAAGTAAATATTGTAATCTCTAAAAGAAATAGTGCCTTTCACGCTTGCCAGCTTGAGAGCGATGAGGGTTAAAACGGTTATTTGTGTTGTGAATGCTTTTGTGGAAGCAACTCCAATTTCAGGTCCGGCATGAGTATAAGTTCCGCTGTGGGTTTCTCTTGAAATGGTTGATCCCACAACGTTGCAAACGCCATATACAAAAGCGCCTTTAGACTTTGCAAGTTTTATGGCGGCGAGTGTGTCTGCCGTTTCACCACTTTGGGAAATGGCTATCACGACATCTTTTTCTGTGATGATGGGGTTTCTGTATCTAAACTCTGATGCATATTCAACCTCTACAGGAATTCTTGCCAGGTCTTCAAAAATATATTCGGCAACCAGACCGGCATGCCAAGAGGTGCCACAACCAACAATAATGATGCGATTTGCATTGATAAATTTTTGAATGTGGTCTTCAAGACCTCCCACTTTGATGAGTCCTTGATCTGCTAAAAGCCTCCCTCTGAAAGTATCTTTTATGGCAGAAGGTTGTTCATAGATTTCTTTCATCATAAAATGATCAAAGCCCCCTTTTTCAATTTGTTCCAGATTGAGTTGGAGTTCTTGAATGTACGGTTCTACCAACGAGTCGTCTTTTATTTTTCTAATTTTGACCCCTTTGTGTCTTCTTATTACTGCCATTTCTTCATCTTCCAGATAAATGGCGTTATTTGTATATTCAATAAAGGGAGAGGCATCGCTGGCGACAAAATATTCATTATCACCTATACCAATAGCTAGTGGACTTCCCAATTTTGCAACAACGAGTTCGTTAGGTTTAGTTTTGTCAAATACAACAATCGCATAAGCCCCTACTACTTGATTTAGGGCAATTTGTACTGCTTTTCCAAGCTTAACTTTTTCTTTTTTGATGACATCTTCAATCAGGTTTACAAGTACTTCGGTGTCTGTGTCTGAGTGAAAATGGTACCCTCTTTTTATGAGTTCTTTTTTGATGGAGTCATAATTTTCTATAATTCCATTATGTATAATAACCAGGTTGCCGGAATTTGAATAGTGTGGGTGCGAGTTGATATCATTAGGTACTCCGTGAGTTGCCCATCTGGTGTGTCCTATTGCCAGTGTTCCAGTTGTTACAGTTCCTTCATTGATTTTTTGTTCAAGGTCAACAACCTTACCTTTGGTTTTGCACAACTGAATATCTTTTCCATCATAAATTGCAATACCTGCGCTGTCATAACCTCGGTATTCAAGTCTTTTTAAACCTTTTAAGACGATGGGGTATGCCTCTCTATGACCAATGTAACCTACAATTCCACACATAACACTTTTTAATTATTTATTTCAGTATAAAAGATATTTAATTTGACTCTGTTCTCTGGGTTTGCCGGATTTGAACCGTGAAGTACTGTTCCTTGTGGCGATACCACATTTGCTGCCGGAACACTTTCAATTCCCAACGGGATTGAGTTTTGAAGGGCTTGAGATGATATGAGATTGATGTTTTGACTCACAACCAGTCCTAATCTGATGTTTGTTGAATCTCTATTGATTAAATTACTGATGTGATTTGTAATTCTTAGTCGATAATAATCACCGTTTCCGGTCGCATCTCTTTGAAGCCTTCCCAAATGATTGGTTTTAAAATTTAATAAATCATTTGGAGAGGTGTTATTGTCAAGCTGATAATCGATTAAGACCCGATTATTTTTTAAATCATAAAGAAAAATTCGCTCTGGCTCAGAATCTCCACCGCTCACTATGTTTTTGTTAACTTTAAAAGTAAGGTTAGCTTCATTGATAATCCATTTTTTGTCTCTTAGGTCTTCCAGTTCATCGGCAATGTTATTTCCGTTGAGGTCATCTCCAAAGAGTTCTAAAATAGAAATAGTTCCGGCTCCACCTTTCAAGTAGAGGTTTTCTGCACCCGCCGTATTGGGGTTGTTTAGAGCATTTTCAAGTTCTGGAGGCAGATTGTTTTTGAAGGTGTTGACATTGATTGCGTTTAATAAGAGAGTTAAGGTTTCTTCAATTCTGTCTTCTTCCATTTTTGATGATTGAATTCTTCCTGCACCCCCTCCTCCGGTATCGTCGTCTTTTTCATAGATTACTTCAATATTGGCATTGTCTAAATTAAGAAGTACCAAGTTGCCTTCGTTGTTAATGGCCTCAGCAATAAAATAAATCCCTCTGAAGTGATTTTTAAAATTGGTGTTGTTCAACAGGACATCTGTGCCTTCCTTATCTAAGATTTTTTCTTTAAATAGCTGAATGGCACTCTCATTTAGTTCAACTCTAAATCGTGGCGATAATTTTGCTTCGTTTTCTTCACCCTCATTTATTACAACAGCGTTGTTTGAGGGTAAAAATTGATTGGTTTCAAAAAGCAATTGACCTAGAAAATTTTGAAAAATGGGTCCCTGGTTTGAATAATAAAGTTGTGGTAAATCAAAACCAGAAGTGGGATCAAAGTCTCTGAGAAAAAAATTTGATTCGTAGACGGATAATTTGAAAGGAGCATTGCCAAAAATGGAATCTAATCTAAAGGTTTGATCATCTCCTGTTCCTTCTGCAGTACTGAAGTAAGGAAGATTTAAAATCACTTTTTTTATTTCAGGGTTTTCACCAAAAGAGGGGTTTGTTTGCCCAAGGGTGATTTGAGACAAGATACTTGACTCTGTAATTCCATAAACAGGATCATTATAAACACCCAATTGATATACGGGAAGATTGTTGGTTTGAACCGGGAATGCTCTTCTACTGTAAGCTAAGACAGTGGCTTGGTCATACAGGTCAAATTCAAAGTTTGGGTCTGCAATTATTTCACTACCCACAGAGTTAAAATCTTCTTGACAAGAAGTAACGATAAATACTAAAAACAAAAAGGCTGATAGCTTGTACAAGGGATTTGTATATTTCATTATTAAAAAAAAGATAATAGGTGTTTATTAAAGAACTTTGTTGGTGTAAAAATCGATATATGCTTCCTGAAACTCCTCTTTGTTGTGAAATTTTAACACAGGTTTATCAATTTCTTTAAGAAATGTTTCAAGTTGTGAGGGAATTTCGCTGGAACCGATAATAATGGCGTCAGAATTTTTAACGGCAATTTTCATTAAGTTGACATAAGTTGGGTCTTTTAATTCAATTATGTCTTCTTCTTCTATACCGTCATACATTAATTTTTCTATGACTTCTTTATCTAGAGTACCGGTAAACCCTTGGTTGTAAACTGAGGTCACAATTTTACTGTTCTCAAAAAGGGGCTCGCTCCCATAATATTTTTTTAAGTAAAGTGGCAGAAAAGAGGCAAGCCAACCATGAACGTGAATGATGTCTGGAGACCAATTTAATTTTTTTACGGTTTCAATGACACCTTTTGCAAAAAAGATACCTCGTTCATCATTGTCTGGATAAAAAACACCGTTTTCATCGGCGTAGGTTGCTTTTCGTTTAAAATAGTCATCATTTTCAATAAAATATACCTGCATTCTTTCTTTAGGAATCGACGCAACTTTTATGATCAGGGGCATATCAAGGTCATTGATAACAAGATTCATGCCCGATAAGCGAATAACCTCGTGTAATTGATGCCTCCGTTCGTTAATGTTTCCGTAACGGGGCATAAAAATTCTTATTTGTCCATCTTTGCTATTCACCGCTCTGGGTGCTTCAAACGACATCGAAGAAATCTCGGTCTCAGGTAAGTATGGGATTACTTCTGACGACACATACAAGACTCTTTTATCTTTCATAAATCAATTCTTTATTCTAGTTAGGGTTTAAAAAACACGCAAAATTACGAAAATTTATGCAGATTGAGCAGATTATATTAAGTTTGCAGCCCAATCAAAAATCTTAGATGCAAGTATTTAACAACTTTAATGCCATAAATAAGGCATTGACGTCTTTCAATAAAGAAAAGACAACAATGGGCTTTGTACCTACCATGGGAGCATTGCATGAGGGACATCTTTCGCTCATTAATAGAGCTTGTACAGAAAATGATTTTGTGATTATAAGCATCTTTATAAATCCCACTCAGTTTAACAATCCACATGATTTTGATGCATATCCCAGAACGGTTGATCAAGATCTTGCCTTGCTAGAAAAATTTGATGACAGGGTTTTGACATATATACCGCAGGTTGAAGACATCTATCCAAACGGGATTGAATCTCAACATTTTGATTATGGTGGTATAGAAAACCAAATGGAAGGCAGATTCAGACCCGGTCATTTTGACGGTGTGGGCACTGTTTTAACATCCTTTTTTAACCTCCTTCAACCAGATAACGCTTATTTTGGCGAAAAAGATTTTCAGCAACTTCAAATTGTAAAAAAGCTTGTTGAAATTCAAAATTTTGATATCAATATCATTGGTTGTCCTATTTTAAGAGAAGCAACCGGTCTTGCAATGAGTTCAAGAAATAAACGACTTACAGATAACCAGCGTCAAGAATCAAAATTGATTTTCAAGGTTTTAAAGGATGTCAAAAAACATTTTGGCACAAAAAATGTTAATGAACTAGAACAAGAAGTTCAAAATGCTTTTAAAAACAATCCGGAATTGAAATTAGAATACTTTGAAATTGCTGATGAAAGCACGCTAAAACCCTTGCAAAAAATCAAAAATAACAAAAAATACCGCGCTTTTATTGCAGTCTTTGCCGGAGAGGTGAGACTCATTGATAATATCGCACTAAATTAATTATCTTTGCAAAATGTTTGTACACGTTGTAAAATCTAAAATTCACAGAGTAAAAGTCACAGGAGCTGACCTTAATTATATTGGAAGCATTACCATTGATGAAGACTTGATGGATGCCGCAAATATTGTTCAGGGAGAAAAAGTTCAAATTGTTAATAATAACAATGGTGAGCGCATAGAAACCTATGCTATTCCCGGCCCCAGAAATAGTGGCGAACTTACTCTAAATGGTGCTGCAGCCCGAAAAGTAGCTGTGGGTGATGTACTTATATTAATCACCTATGCCATGATGGAAATAGAAAAAGCCAGAACATTCAAGCCGGCACTTATTTTTCCGGATGAAGAAACCAACCTTCTCAAATAAAATTGAAGAAACAAATCCTTCATTTCCTTAAAATAGCCCTTCCTCTTTTGTTGGGAGTTTTTCTGATATGGTATTCTTACACTAAATTTTCTCCAGAGCAATTACAAGATATTAAAACTCATTTTAAGGAAGCCAATTATGGCTATGTAGTGTTATCAATATTCTTTGGTATCCTAAGCAATATTTCGAGAGCGATTCGCTGGGGGTATCTGTTTGAACCTCTTGGGTATAAACTCAAGTTTTCAAATAAAATTCTGGCTGTTTATATCACGTATCTAATGAATTTGTTTATTCCAAGAAGTGGTGAAATCTCCAGAGCAGTTGTGGTAAATAAATATGAAAATGTACCCTTTGACAAAGCTTTCGGTACGATTATTTCAGAAAGGGCTTTTGACTTTTTCATTCTCCTTATTTTTATAGGTGTAACCCTAAGCCTTCAGTTTCCATTAATCTCAGGATTCTTTCAAGATGAAAATATTGATTTGTTTAAATTATATGTTGCCATTGGAGTAGCTGTACCCATAGTTTTTTTTGGGTTTTATTTTCTCAAAAAATCAAATTCTACACTCAGTCAAAAAATCAAAACGTTTCTGTTGGGTTTGAAAGAAGGGATTTTGAGCATCTTTAAAATGAAACAAAAATGGGCGTTTTTAGGGCATACCCTGTTTATTTGGCTGATGTATATCTGCATGTTTTATGTCATGATTTTTGCACTTCCTGAAACCTCAGGAATTTCAATTCCGGCAATTTTAACCGCATTTGTGGTGGGAAGTTTGACGATTGCCTTTACAAATGGAGGATTTGGTTCCTATCCCTTTTTCACCGCGGCACTTTTAGTTCTTTTTGATGTCCCGGAAACTGCAGGAACAGCATTTGGCTGGCTGGTGTGGACATCACAAACTGTTGCAGTCATTATTTTAGGGGGGCTTTCATTTCTGTTGCTTCCGGTTTTAAACAAAGCAAAATAATTTATACCTTTCCATCTTCAACTTTAACGTATATTATTATGGCTAAAAGTTTTCTTTTTGCAATCTGCTTGTTGTTGGTTTCTAATCTTTCATCACAAGTTATCTATGAAGAATTTAATTCTACAAAGCTTGGCGAAACCAGACAGTTAAAAATCCAGCTTCCGCGAAACTATGAAGCAAACACCAATAAAGTGTACCCTATTGTTCTAGTGCTTGATGGGGATTACCTTTTTGAACCCGTTGCCGGTAATGTTGATTATTACTCTTATTGGGAAGAAATGCCCGAATCCATAGTCGTTGGAATTATGCAATCAGGTCTACGAGATCGAGATGGATTTTATGATGACACAAATTTCTTTCCCACAGAAACGGGAGCCAATTTCTTTGAGTTTATAGGCCTGGAATTGATACCTTATATTGATCAAAAATACAGAACAGCAAAATTTATACTTGCAGTTGGACATGAATTCACTGCAAATTTTATCAATTATTATCTATTCAAAGACCCACCACTTTTTAATGGCTATTTATCACTAAGTCCAGATTTAGCCCCGTTAATGGAAACACGTATTCCTGAAAAACTAGCCATTACACCGCACAAAATATTTTATTATTTGGCGACAGGTTCAAATGACATTAAACCCATTAGAGACATTACTTTGGAGTTGCATAAAGGAATGAGTGCTCTCAATAAAGAAAATATCCATTACTACTTTGATGATTTTGAAGGTGCCTCACATTATTCCCTTGTGGGCAAAGCCATTCCTGCAGCTTTGGAGGAAATATTTTCCATCTACAGACCCATTAGTAAAAAAGATTATGATGAAGTTATATTAAAACTACAAACACCTGTGTTTGATTATTTAGTTACAAAGTACAAAACCATTGAAGATTTGTTTGGTTTTAAAACAACCTTGCGTGAAAACGACATCATAGCCATTGCTTCTGCTGCAGAACGCAAAAAAGAATGGGCGTCACTAGAACAAGTTGCAAAAATGGCTAAAAAAGAACACCCTGATAAAGTGATAGGCGACTATTACTTAGGTCGGTTTTATGAGGAGACAGGTGAGCCCAAAAAAGCCATGCGCACCTATCAAGGAGCTTATGAACTTGAAGAAGTGGGCTTCATCACCATCGATTTACTGCTTGATAGAGCAGATAAAATCAAACAAGATTTTGGATTCTAATGGCAAAAGTAAAAACGGCTTTTTTTTGTCAAAACTGCGGGACTCAATTTGCCAAATGGCAAGGGCAATGCACAGCCTGTAAAGAGTGGAACACCATCACTGAAGAACTCATAGAAAAACCTGAAAAAGTTAGTTGGAAAACATCTATTAGCTCAAAATCACGCACAGCAAAACCTCTAAAAATAAACGAAATTGACTCCTCAACCGAAGCCCGTCTCGATACAAAAAACAATGAGTTTAATCGCGTGCTGGGGGGCGGTATTGTCCCCGGTTCTCTAATTTTACTTGGTGGTGAACCCGGTATAGGAAAATCAACATTGTTGTTGCAAATAGCACTTCAAATGCCCTATAAGCTATTATATGTTTCGGGCGAAGAGAGTCAAAAGCAAATCAAAATGCGGGCAGAACGCATCACCTCAAAAAGTGATACCTGTTTTATACTCACCGAAACAAAAACCCAAAACATATTCAAGCAAATAGAAGAACTACAACCCGAAATTATTGTCATAGATTCCATTCAAACACTTCACAGTGACTATATAGAAAGCAGTGCCGGAAGCATTTCCCAAATTAAAGAATGCACCACAGAACTTATTAAATATGCCAAAGAAACCGCAACTCCGGTTTTATTAATTGGTCACATTACCAAAGACGGCAACATCGCCGGGCCCAAAATACTTGAACATATGGTTGATACTGTTTTGCAATTTGAGGGAGACAGAAATCACGTTTACAGAATTTTAAGGGCACATAAAAATAGATTTGGTTCAACTCACGAAATTGGGATTTATGAAATGCTTTCAGACGGTTTGCGTGAGGTATCAAACCCCAGCGAAATTTTAATTTCAAAAAATGAAGAAGCTCTCAGCGGAACTGCCATAGCAGCAACTTTAGAAGGCATAAGACCTCTGTTGATTGAAATTCAGGCATTGGTGAGTACCGCAGTTTATGGAACACCACAACGCACCACCACCGGTTATAATGCCAAACGACTCAATATGATATTGGCAGTTTTAGAAAAAAGAGCCGGTTTTCGTTTGGGCGCAAAAGATGTATTTCTCAACATCACAGGAGGCATCACTGTTGACGACCCCGCCATTGATCTGGCTGTGGTGGCTGCCATACTATCGAGCAATGAAGACATTCCACTTCCAAAAGACATCTGTTTTGCTGCCGAAGTAGGTCTGGCCGGCGAAGTGCGCCCGGTAGCTCGTGTTGAACAACGCATACTGGAAGCTGAAAAATTGGGCTTTAGCAACATCATGATTTCCAAATATTGCAAACTCCCTAAAATAAACTCGGGGATTCATATCCAAAAAGTCGCCGGAATCGAAGAGGTAGTTCATTATCTTTTTACTTGATTTTGGGTGTTCTCATATTATTTTCAGACCTTTAAGTTTTATCAATTTAATGTCTTATGCACATTCCATTTTCATCAAAACTTCCTGAGGTTTCAACAACGATATTCACGGTCATGAGCCAATTGGCCAATGAACATCATGCCATCAATTTGTCACAAGGTTTTCCGGGGTTTGAGAGCGATCAGGTTCTCATCGATTTAGTGACTAAAGCGATGAACGAGGGACATAATCAATATGCGCCAATGGCAGGTCTCTATGCTCTGCGCGAAAGGATTTGCAATAAAATAAACACGCTCCACAACAGCAATTACAACCCGGAAACAGACATCACGCTCACCGCCGGAGCCACTCAGGCAATTTTTACCGTGATTTCAACTTGTATTTCAAAAGGCGATGAGGTTATTTTGTTTACTCCTGCTTATGATTGTTATGAACCGGCCATAGTACTCCAAGGTGGCAAACCCATACTTATTTCACTTAAGCCTCCTCATTTTTCAATAGATTGGGATGCGGTAAAAGAAAAAATAAGCTCAAAAACTAAAATGATTATTATTAACAGCCCTCATAACCCAAGCGGAACAATTTTAAGCCAAGAGGATTTAATAACATTACAAGAATTGATTCAAAATACAGCGATTTTGATTTTAAGTGATGAGGTGTATGAACACATCATTTTTGACGGGCACAAACATCAGAGTGTCGCAGCTTTTCCGGAGCTTGCAGCGCGCTCATTCATCACAGCTTCTTTTGGTAAAACGTTTCACAACACCGGTTGGAAAATGGGGTATTGCGTTGGCCCAAAAGCGTTGATGAGAGAGTTTCAAAAAGTGCATCAATTTAATGTGTTTTGTGTGAATCATCCCATTCAGGTAGCATTGGCCACATATCTTGACAATCCAGAAAATTATATGAGTCTTTCTTCATTTTATCAACAAAAACGCGATTTATTTTTAGATGGAATTAAAGGTTCCCGTTGGGAATATACACCGGCTTCAGGAACTTATTTTCAATTGCTTTCTTTCAAAAATATAACAGATGAGAAAGATGTTGATTTTGCCAAGCGATTAACAATAGAGCATAAGGTGGCTTCGATTCCCATTTCGGTTTTTAATAAATCCGGTGACGATCCAAAAATGCTTCGGTTTTGTTTTGCCAAAAAAGAGGAGACCCTTAATCAAGCAACTGAAATTTTGAGAAAATTATGAAAGAAGAATTAAACATTGCGCTCATTCAAACAACTTTAGAATGGGAAAACAGAGAAGCAAACAGGGAGCACTTTCAGAAAAAAATAGCATCTATTCAGGAAAAAGTTGATATGATTATTTTACCTGAAATGTTCACCACAGGATTTACGATGAATGCGGCACCCTTAGCGGAATCGATGGATGGAGCCACAGTAGTCTGGATGAAACACATGGCGCAAATAACAAATGCTGCTATTACCGGAAGTATCATTATTCAAGAGAATCACAACTTTTACAACCGCCTGCTTTTTGTAACTCCTGAAGGTGAAATACAATGTTATGATAAGCGACATCTCTTTACATTAGCAAATGAACAGGAAACCTATACAGCAGGAAATGAAAAATTAATTGTTGAATACAAAGGTTGGAGACTATGCCCAATGATTTGTTATGATTTACGATTTCCTGTCTGGGCAAGAAATACAGAAAATTATGATGTGCTTTTCTTTGTCGCAAATTGGCCAAAAGCAAGAATAAAAGCCTGGGATGTTTTACTTCAAGCCCGAGCTATTGAGAATATGGCATACTGCTTGGGTGTAAACCGAATTGGAACAGACGGCAAAGGATTTGACTATGTGGGGCATTCTGCAGTTTATGATGGGTTGGGATTGAGTTTGTTTGACGTTGAACACGAAAAAGAAGCCATATTTACAGCCACCTTGAGTAAAACTCATTTGCTGGAAACTAGAAAAAAACTACGCTTTCTTGAGGATAAAGATTTATTTTTTTGGCACTAAAAAATTGTTAAAAAAGACTGAAGCGTTAACACTTTAACAGAAAAAGACTTTCAACTTCTAATCTTATTCATTAAATTTATCCACTTATTTTCAATCAATTAAATTTAACTTTAACTAAAACTTTTACACATGAATTTTAAAAATTACTTCATCCTGGCATTATTTCTAGGATTTGTGGGTTTTGTAAACGCACAAGATGAGACTTTCCCCCCTGTGGATCACGGGTTTTTTGCTACTCCAACGATAGTTCCAAGCTTTGCTGAACAAATGCGCAATGGAACTTTTATTGAAGGACTCAGCGGTCTTGAGGGAAGAGAACAAATTGACGGTCCGGAGGTTAATCCAAGACACAAACATGTTAACAATGTAATCCCCGGCAAAGGACTTCCGGCAGAAGGACAAGGAGATCCCCTTGTTAGGGCTGCTGAGCAAGCTTTGAAATATCCCGGTAGAGATCCCATCTTTCAAAATTTGAATGCAAATAACGGACCTTCATTTACACCAACAGACCCAACAATTGCAGTGGGTCCAAATCATGTGATTGCAGGTTGGAACATTGGATTTAGAATTTTCAATAAAGATTTGACACCCATTACCAATTCTGCTTCTTTAAACACAATTTTTTCTGGTCAAGTCATTGGTGACCCCATCTTTTTGTATGACCATGAGTCAGACCGATTTATCATTACTGAATTTAGCAACAACCCCAACGGTTTTAAGGTAGCTGTATCTCAAGGTCCTGACCCTGTAAATGATGGATGGTTTGTCTATCAAGGACAATTTAATACCGGTTCATTCCCGGATTACACCAAATTTTCTATCTGGCACGACGGCTATTATGTAACCGCTAATATTAATACTTCAAACAGATTGTTTGTGGTTGAAAGAGAAAAAATGCTCTTGGGTCAGGCCGCTCAATTTCAAGCGTTTCAATTGCCGGGTATTGTTACTTCAGGTTTCTATAGTCCACAAGTTTTTAATGCATTGGGAACAGATTTACCCAATACACCAGCCACCGTTGTTTACCAACAGGATGATTCCTGGGGTGGTGTTGCAAACGATCATTTAAAGCTTTGGACAGTCACTGTTGATTGGGATACTCCCGCTAACTCTTCAATATCTTCTGCAGTACAAGTACCTGTTACACCTTTTAACGGCGTTTTTAACGGCGGAAGTTTCTCTAACTTACCACAACCCGGTGGAGGTCCTGCAATTGATGCAATGCAAGCAACTGTTATGAATCAAGCGCAATTGAGAAAATTCCCAACATATAATTCTGCGGTATTTAACTTCGTAGTAAGAGTAAATGCCAGTGGCGCAAATCAGGCAGGTATTCGATGGTATGAATTACGTCAAGACACGGGAGGTGGCCCTTGGACCATCCATCAGGAAGGAACTTACATTTCAACAGGCGAAAAAAGTGCCTTTAACGGTTCTATGGCTATTGATGTAGATGGAAATATTGGAATGGCATATTCAAGCATTGGTACACGTGATGTTCAAGAACGTATAGCAATCAATTATACCGGTAGATTTGCAGACGACCCACTTGGCGAAATGACTGTTGCTGAAAATCAAATGGCACTTAGTTCAGCTAACAATCCCAATTTAAGATATGCTGATTACTCACACACAACCATAGACCCTGCAGATGGACTCACTTTTTACAACAACAATGAGTTTTTTAATGCAAACAGAAGAAATGTTTTGAACGCCTTTAAAATAGCGCCAAACTTTGATGATGATTTAGGAGCTGTTCAAATTGTAACTCCCGTTAGCGGTCCATTGACTGATGATGAGGAAGTAACTATTACCATTAGAAACTTTGGACTAAACCCCCAATCAAACTTTGATGTTTATTATAACATTGACGGTGGTGCCAACGTGGTTGAAACGTTTACAGGAACGATAGATCCACTTCAAAATGCCGATTATACGTTTACTACAACTGCAGACTTAAGTGTTGTTGGTCAAACATATACCATAACAGCCGGCACAGATTTAACTGGTGATGAAGACCCTGCTAATGATGAAGTCTCTAAAGATGTTACAAATGAGCCACTTAATATCAATGACATTCCGCTTGAGGGAGCAGATTTAATCGTTGTGAACCAAGGAAACAATCAGTTTGAGGCCATTTTGACAACAAATATTGATATTGCTGATAAAGTGTTTATCAATGTATATAACATAAGCGGACAAATAATCGCTTATAATCTATTAGATAATGTTGATGGACAATACAAATACAATTTGGATATGTCTTATGCTTCATCTGGAGTTTATCTTGTGAGAGTAGGAACAAATTCCCAAGGATTTGTCAAGCGAATTATCGTGAGATAAGCAATAGAAGCGTTACCATTATCCCAAAAAAAAAGAGTTGTAAGTTAAATACTTACGACTCTTTTTTTCTTTTCCCCTAATTCCCTATTTTTGAAAAAATCAAAAAAATTAAACATGAAAAAAATTATTCCATTAATGTTATTTTCGGTTGGGCTACTTTTTAGTCAACCCAATTATTCTCAGGTAGAACGACCGGTAAATCCGGAAAACCGTACTACCCTGGAAGATATTTTAATACCCAATGAAGTGATTGTTAGACTCCAAAAAGGAGCAAATGCGCAACGCGTTGTGGATCAAATGCCTGTGCATTATGAATTTCAAATTGAGAGATTATTATCAGCCCCCACAGACATATGGTTATTTGCTTTTAATGATGAGGTTGTTGAAGTAGATCAAGTTATAAGAGACCTTAAAAATCTTTCCGGTGTTTTTCAAGCACAGGTAAATACTCTTGTTGACTTAAGAGAAGCCCCGGATGATCCTCTATATGGTAACCAATGGCAGCATCAAAACATCAATTCTGAAGAAGCCTGGGATATCTCTACCGGAGGAACCTCTGCTACAGGTGAAGATATTGTAGTTTGTATCATAGAGAGTGCAAATGTAATGGGACATCCAGACTTGGTTGGAAATCATTGGACAAACACAGCAGAAGTGGCAGATGGAACAGATACAGACGGGAATGGGTATATTGACGACATCAATGGATGGAATGTAAGTACAAACAATGATAATATTGGAACGGGAGGTCACGGCACCTCAGTAGCCGGTATGATTGGTGCTGTTGGAAATAATGGAGTGGGTGTAGCAGGAGCAAACTGGAATGTGAAAATGATGGTTGTAGCAGGATACAATCAACCCTTTACACAAGCTAATATTGTTGAAGCATATACCTATCCATTGCAAGCCAGAATGTTGTGGAACGATACTAACGGAGCACAAGGAGCTTTTGTAGTGGCTACAAATGCTTCCTGGGGTGTTGATTTTGGAGACCCAAACGACTATCCCATCTGGTGTGGTTTTTATGATGATTTAGGGCAAGCCGGAATCATAAACTGCGGGGCAACTACAAACCAAAATGTAAATGTTGATGATGTTGGTGATGTGCCCACAGCTTGTGCAAGTGATTATATGGTGGGAGTAGCCGCAACAAACATCAATGACATTAGTGCATCCGGTTATGGACCAAACACCATTAATGTTGCAGCGCCGGGTACCGGTATATTTACCACAAACAACGGGGGTTATGGAACAACCTCGGGAACCTCTTTTGCCAGTCCGCTTACCGCAGGAGTGATTGGATTGATGTATTCAATTCCATGTGAAAGCTTTATGACGTTAGTTAAGGATGATCCTCAAGGAGCCGCAGATATTGTGATGCAAGCACTTTATGATGGTGTTGATCAATCAGCTCACCTAATGACCAGAGTAATTACCGGAGGAAGAATTAATTCAAAAAATGCCCTCGATATTTTAATGGATGCTGTTTGCGTGGTGAATGATAATGATGTGGGTGTAATTGAAATCAATCAGCCTGAAGACGGTTTATTAAGTGAAAATGAAACCATTGAAATAACAATCAGGAATTTTGGTGTAAATACGCAGTCAAATTTTGATGTAACCTATCAAATTAATGGTGGCACTCTTATTACTGAAACTTTTACAGGCTCGATAGAATCTGCTACTAATGAAACGTTTACATTTTCAACAACTGCAGATCTCAGTACAGTGGGTGAGACTTACAGCATTACATCCTCAACAGCATTAACTACTGATGAGGATACAAACAATGATTCATTTACAAAAGATGTTATACACTTGTTTCCAGATGATATTGGTGTAACAGCTCTTCTCGAGCCGGTTTCGGGAGATGGTTTATCAGATGCTGAAGAAATTACAGTCGAAATCACAAACTTTGGAGGGGTAGCTCAATCTAATTTTGACGTTTCTTACTCAATTGACGGTGGCACACCCGTTACCGAAACTGTGCCAGGACCGCTGGCTGTTGCTGAAACGATTGAATATACTTTTACTCAAACAGCAGATTTTTCTGAATTTGGTGATTATATAGTAACGGTAACAACTATCTTGTCGGGAGACTCAGACCCCGATAATGATTCCATCATTGTAACGATTACCCATGTTATTTGTCAACCGGAATCAAATTGTAATGAGGGTGACGGTTTGACCCGATTTATTTTGGAAGAAATCAATTTGCCAAATATTAGCTGCAGCGGAAATGGATATATGGATATGACAGAACACGCAGCGACTCTTGATGCAGAAATTGGTGAATATACGGCTACCATTCGCTCTGGCTTTGCCAATCAACAATTTTCAGCGTGGATAGACTATAATGATAACGGTTTGTTTGAACCTTCTGAGCAAATCTTTTCAAATGTAGCTGTTGCAACTGCTAATACAGATGTGAATGTTCCCTTTACGATTCCATCTGATGCATTTAATGGTGACCACATTATGCGTGTGAGAGGAAAATGGGGTTCAGGATCTGGAGACCTAAATGACCCATGTGCAGATTTACAATGGGGTAATACGGTTGATTTTACGGCAACCATTATTAATGGAACATTAAATACAAATGATTTTGGGTTAACTGATTCAGACTTTGTGGTTGTAAGTCAAGGAAATAATCAATTCCAGGCAATCCTAACAACAACAAATCTCGATAACCAAGATATTAAATTAGCAGTTTATAATGTTTTGGGTCAAAGAGTTCACTTTAGTGAATTGGAAAGCAACAACGGGGTATATACTCACAACTTGAATATGAGTTCTAATGCTTCAGGGGTATATCTTGTTAGAGCCGGTACAAACTCTCAAGGAAAAGTAAAGCGAATTATTGTAAAATAAATAAGCTTTGAGTTTTTAAATTAAAAAAAAGGGATGGTTATTTACCATCCCTTATTATATGTTTTTTAATTTCGCGATGAAATCTCTGTGATTTCAATGGGATTTGCTTTATCGCATCGATTAGGAATGCGCAAAGGACGATATTTTACCCAAATAGCTGCTTGAGATTTTTTAAAATTTTCACCAAGATTAATGGGGTCAAAAAGAGTTGATTCTCCTTCAACAGAAATCGTGTAGGGGCAGTCTCCTTCAATTTCAGAGTAAATAACAGTTGCCTTTTTAAAACCCTCCTCACTCATTTTAAGATCTAATTGATTCATATCCTCTTTGGAATTAAGGGTTGTGTTTTTTTTAGTTTGACAGGAAAAAGCAAAAAGTATTAATACACCTGCGCAGATTAAATGAAGTACTTTCATAATAGAAATTGGTTTTGTTGTATTAAAAGTACAAAATAATATGCATTAATATAAAAAAAGGGTATTTCTCTAATTATAAGCTTGTAATCTTTGGAAATTTATTCTACAAAAAGTATATTAGCAACCCTTAACAAATTCTTAATTAAAATTTAAAAAATGAAAAAAACACTATTGTATTTTTTTTTATCTTTTGCGATTGTTGTTTCTGCTCAAGTAACCAATGAAGGTACACCTGAGAGCTGGAAGTTAAACAACGCAAAAAGCATAGAAAGCATTAAAATGCCCACTTTCGATTTAAAAGCATTACAAGATGAAGATGCCCTTTATGACAAACAAGGAGACAGACCTTGGCGATTTGGTAAAGAGTTTTTAGTTAACCATACACTTCAAAATGCCGGAGAATGGACAACATTGCCAAACGGAGACCGAATTTGGAGAATAAGATATCAATCAGAAGGCGCACTAACAATGAACTTTCTTTTTGAAGACTTTTATTTACCAAGAGGAGCCAAAATTTATCTTTACAACAATGACCGCTCTGACCTATTAGGAGCTTATGACCACAACCAAAACAATGAGGCTCGTGTTCTTGGAACCTGGCTAGTTGAAGGTGATGATGTGTGGATAGAGTATTTTGAGCCTGCAAAAGTAGCCGGTATTGGAAAGCTTCAAATTGGAAGAGTAGTTCATGGATACCGAAGTCAAGCTCAATTTTCAAATGATAAAGGATTGAACGATTCCGGAAATTGCAATCACGATGTTGAATGTCCAATTGGAGAATTTGAAGATCTTAAAAATCATAACAAAAAAGGCGTTGTTTTACTACTGAGTGGCACCAGCGGCTTTTGTTCTGGATCACTTATCAACAACACCTCAAATGACGGTACCCCATACATTTTAACAGCAAACCACTGTTTCAGCAACCCTGCAAACTGGTCATTTAGATTTAACTGGATAAGCCCAGATCCGGTATGTGCAAGCACCCAAAACAGTACAAATGGGCCCACAACACAAACAATGAGTGGCGCTACATTAAGGTCTAGAATAGCCCCTTCAGACTTTTGCCTTGTTGAAATAAACAATCCCATTCCAGGTGGCTGGGATGTAGTATGGAACGGCTGGGATAGAAGTGATGACATTCCAGATAAAACCTGGGGAATTCATCACCCTGCCGGAGATATCATGAAAGTTTGTGTTGATGATGACGCTCCCGGAAGGTTGACCCAAAATGGAAATCAACCTGTATGGAGAATATTTGATTGGGACCTTGGAGTTACTGAAGGAGGCTCCTCTGGGTCGCCACTTTTTGACCCTCAAGGTAAAATCATTGGACAGCTATGGAGAGGAACAGCCGCTTGTGCCGGAACAAACGATAACGGCGGCTGGGATGAATATGGACGTTTTGGACGTTCTTGGGCAGATGGTACTACACCTGATACACGTCTAGAAGATTGGCTTGACCCAACAGGCACCGGTATAGTATCCTCAGATGCGTTCCCACCCTTCGAAGTGTTTAGCTACAACGCCGGAATTTCCATCTCAAACGTCAGCACATTGCTCTGTGACAATGTCATTGAACCCATTATCGTAATAAGAAATTTTGGTTCAGAAACACTCGTTTCTGCTGATGTTTCCTACCAACTGGATGATAACGATCCGGTTCTTATTGAGTGGACAGGCAATCTTGAGACCGGAGAATTGGAAGAAATATTTATTGATCCAATTTCTGTTTCACAAGCAGGAACAATCGTTGCAACTATTGAAAATCCCAACGGAGAGCCAGATGAGTTCCCCGTAAACAATGAAGCAAGTGCCAGTTTTGATACCCCCGTTATTCATGAAACGGAAGAAGTTTTCCTAACGCTCTTATTAGACAATTGGCCTCAAGAAACTACTTGGGAATTTGTAAACTCAGCTGGAGCTGTCCTTTACTCAGGAGGGCCATATGCAGGGCAACCTGGCGCTACAATTGAAGCTACTTTTACAGTTTCTGATGAAGATTGCTATACATTTACTATTTTTGATTCTTTTGGTGATGGAATTTGTTGTGGTTTTGGTAATGGAAATTACACCCTAGAAACTTCAGACGGTACAATTATAGTTGAAGGTGGAGAATTTGGAGGTTCTGAGGCTACCACTTTCAGCAACTTTAATGTTTTGAGTCTCAATGAAAACTCCTTGTCTTCTGAACTGGTTTTATATCCTAATCCAACAACAGGATCTGTAAACATTTCAAACCTTAAAGGAACTACTTTAAACTATGAAGTTTACAATGTTTTAGGACAAGTTATCTCAAGAGGAAACAATCAAAGCCTTTTGTTTACTCTCGATTTATCAAGTTCAAACACTGGTTTGTACTTCGTAAAATTTGAAGATATAGAAACAAATAGAACAACCACTAAAAAATTAATTTTAAAATAATTTTTTAGGATATTTTATAGAAAAAGTCTCACAATTGTGAGGCTTTTTTTTTATACTAAAAATAAGCTTTTAACTGAACAGTACCCGTATGTATGGTGTTTGAGTTTTCACTCTTTCGCCCAAAATAAGATAAATTTGCATCCAAATATTTTGTGATACTTCGTTGAAATAACAAACTCCAGGTAAAGTTTTTATCGGGCTGTAACCCTTCCAACATTTGAAAAGCGACCGGTGAAAAAGCACTGCCTTTAAAATCATTGGAGATGTAATTAAATTCACCGTTGATTGAATACTTTTCAGCATTATTGAATGAAAATTGAACACCCATTTTTTGTTGTTTCAAAAGCTCTCTTTCACCCAAAAGATTTTCTTTATTTGCATATTGATACAAAAGGGAGAACTGAGCGTTTTCAGAAAATAAATAGGAAAGTTTAGGGGCAACATCATAATTTTCAATTGTAAAGTTGCGTTGCTCAAAATTCTCTGAAGTTGTTTTGTTTTCAGAGATTTGCGTTTTGAAATTTGCCAGCCAGCTAGCACCCAGTTTGTGCGTAAAATTCAATTGATGTCCTGTTAAAGTATTTTTTTGTAAGCCCACTGAAAGCAAATTTTCAGATCTTGAATCAGTAAAAGTGTAACTTGTAGTATAGTTTTGCTTCCCTCGATTGAAAAAAAGGATATTTCTAAAATTAAGAGCCAACCCTAGTTGGTTTTCCTCGTCTGTTACAAATGGATTGATGTCAAAACTACTTCCTTCCCTCCTTGTTTTTCTGTCAATTAAATAAGAAGTTTGACTGTAAAACTTTGACAACACTTTTTTTGTCTTTTCATTATCTGTAAAAAATCCCGGGTTTATAGTAAGCACTTGTCCCAGTTTGTTTTGGTGAATTTTGACAAAAACTTGATTAGGCAAAAGAACCCTAACAAACTTTGCTTCATCAGGAAATTGTGCTATTTCAAATTCTTCCAGTTCTTGAATGCCGTTTCCATTATAATCAATCCAAATATGAGTTCCCTGGCCCGGTTCAACTTCTACAAACGTAAACTCCTGTTGTGGTAATACTCCACTATTTGTTTCAAACGTTGTGTTCCACTGTATGGCACCTTTCAAAAAACGTTGATTATATAACAAGCGACTGTTTAGTGATTGCTCATCTTCACGATCACTAAAAATATCTTTAAGTACCCTATAATTTGCAAAAATGGAGAGCTGTGTGTTTTCAGACTGGAGTATTTGTGATTTTAAATAAAAGGTATTGGATTGGCTCACCTTGCGCAACTGGTTTTGCCTTAGGCTATCATTTACCCGATTTCTATATCCCAGTTCAACAAAAACTGAGGTACTATCTCCCACACCTGCAAAAGCTTCGTAAGCAACAAAACGTTGGCTAATGGGAGTTAGGCTATCATTGGCAATAACGCGTTGCCGGTTGTTTTCTGAAGCTATTTTTGCTCCCACCCAAGCGTTGTTGAATCCATAAACACTGCGCACATTGAGTCTCAAAAACTCTGCTTCTTGAAAGGTGCTCGAGTTATTCAAAAAACTTCCGTTTGCAAAGGTTTGTAGATTACCAAACCGCATCGCTCCGTTCAAAACGTGACGACTCCCGCTAAAGTCTTCTGAAAAATCAAGTTTCTGAAACTCATAGTTTGCAAAGCCGAGGTTTTTATCTGCCACCTGCAATCCGGTTACAATATAGCTTTGGTCTCCCTGTGGATTATCAAGACTCCAGTCACGGTTAAACTCAATGTTGTAAAGTCGCTCTATGGTATTAAAATCGGCATCAATGTAATCAGCATTTAGATAGCCCTCCAGCTGCATTCCTTCCTCTTTTTGAATGATTTTTTGCCTGGCTTGAATTCTTGCGGCAAAACCTGTGTTGTCCTCGTTGTCAAAGTTTGAAAATAAATTCAAATCTTCTTTGCTTGCAGCGAGTTCAAACCCAATGGTTGTTTTTTCAGTGGGGCGATAAGAGCCATTTACGCCCCCCACTTGTATTTGTGTGGGAGCAAAAAGCCTGATTACAGGTTCATAATTTCCTTGTGGAATGCCATTTACAGGCGGTACAAATTCAAAAATGCGGCTGATGGCCGTGTTGTCTGAAATAACATAATTACCCTGATTATCGCCAACAAGCGTAAAACGCACCTGAAACAATTCATCATCTGGATTGTTTGAAAACACAAATATTTCTTCTCCCTCAAACAACTCTTTTCGGTATAAAATTTTATTTTCAGAAAAAGTATCGGGCACTGCAGAAGGCGCTATCATTTGTGAAGTATCGTCCCCGGCTTGTTTTAAAACCTCCACTTGTTCAGGGCTTAAGTTTTGTTGCAGGGGTTGATTTTTTACATCACTTTCGATATATCCATAGGCACCAATATCGAGTTTTTCTGAAGTGTAATTTCCGCCACCATAACCTATAAAACGAGTATAATTTCTGTCTGAATATTGATATTCTACAGCAATGCGCATATCTGAAGTAATAGGGTAAGTTGAGTTAAAGCGCACCTCCCCGGCGTTGTAATCAATCACATAATCTCTGTTTTCACCTCGCTGTAATAAAACGCCATTGACAAAAACACGCTCACTACCGGAAATGATGAGGATAAAAAGCTCGCCGTTGGGCCCCACCAATTTGTAAGGGCCTTGATTTCCTTCCTGACCCACAAATTGACTGCGTGCAAAAACCCCGCGCACCACTCCGCCCGATACAAACATCGTTGTTTCAGATTCATCAGATTTTATAGTGCCTCCCAGAGAAATTCCCTGTATTTTTTTCTGAAATCTCCCAAAGTAACTTTGCTCATTTACCAAATCAATATCACCGGCTCTTATGGCCCAGTTGTCACTAAAAAGCTCAATAAAAATCTGGTCAAACTCATTTAAATTTTGAGAATAACCCCCTTCTTGAGCGGGAATATTTGCATCCTGAATGGATGCCCTTATTCCCACTTTTTCACTTATTCTGCCGGTGATCTGAAGGTCAAGTTCAGAGTTTACAACGGCGTTCTGGTTGTTGCCAATAGTGATTCCCCTTGAAATGCTTCCACTGGTGTTTAAACCGTCAAAAGGCACAAATGTGTTTTCGCGGGTGGATTGTTGAAGTGAGTAAAGCCGGTCCATCGCACCGGTGCTTTCAGAAATTAAACTAGTATCGAGCAACGAATATTTTTTAGTTAAAAAAGTGGGGTATTTTAGGTAATTGATGATTAAGCTGTCCTGCCTGTTTTGAAGTTCTTCAGAGAGAATTAAAATACCTTTTTCAAAATTTACGCGGTAAGCTGAAGTATCAATTGGATTGTCGTTTTTATCCAAAAGTTCAAATCGCGCGGGATTGATGCTCACAGAATCAATGACAATGGTATCCTGTACTTGAACCTTGACCGTGCGGTAATTGCTCTGGACTTCCTGCGAAACCGCAAAATATCCGGAAAAAAAAAGAATGGTTAAAAAGATACTTCTCATCAACTACTTAAACTAAATCACAACATATTTATTTTATTCCCTCATTGAGGGTTAAAAACACTGAGAATCGCCACAAAAACAAAAATTATATTCTGATTCATTACTTGTGGATATGTACAATGGTTTTGGTTTTATAAATGTATAGAAATCTTTGTTGGCATCTATTGTTGAATATGGTTTAGAATAATTATTTTAGCAATCATTAAAATAGTCAATTCATTAAATAATTAATTCCCTCTCCTTTGGAGAGGGTTAGGGAGAGGAATGAAAATAGTATCATACAATGTCAACGGAATTAGAGCAGCGCTCAACAAAGGATTTTTAGACTGGTTAAAACTTGCAGACCCAGATGTGATTTGTCTTCAAGAAACAAAGGCTCACCAGTCACAACTTGATCTGGCATTATTTGCTGATGCAGGCTATGAATATAATTATTGGTTTTCAGCTCAAAAAAAGGGATATAGCGGAGTGGCCATACTTTCCAAAAACAAGCCCAATCACATAGAATATGGCACCGGTATTGACTATATGGATTTTGAAGGAAGAAACATCAGAGCAGATTTTGATGACTTCTCTGTGATGAGTATGTATCTACCCAGTGGCACCAATGATGCTCGATTAGGTTTTAAATTTAATTATATGGATGATTTTCTGGAGTATTCAAAAGACCTGAGGAAGGACATTCCAAACTTGATCGTTTCCGGTGATTATAACATTTGTCACAAGGCAATTGACATTCACGACCCCATAAGAAATGCCAATGTTTCCGGGTTTTTACCCGAAGAACGTGAGTGGTTAAGCCGTTTTATTGAAAGTGGTTTTGTTGATTCATTTCGAGAGTTTAATCAAGAACCACATAATTACACCTGGTGGAGTTACCGTGCCAATGCCCGCAACAATAACAAAGGTTGGCGAATTGATTATCATATGGTGACTCAACCCTTACAAGAAAAATTAAAACGCGCCGTTATATTACCTGAAGCCAGGCACAGCGACCACTGTCCGCTACTGGTGGAGATAGACAGGTAATGTGATGAAGTTAAGGGCTAAAATCAAAAAAACATTTTTTATTTCAGGGGTTTTGACCCTTTTGATTGTGGCTTTGGTATTCATTTCAGACGTTGTGATTGCCGGTTTTGCAAAGGAAAAGGTGTTTGCAGATGTAGAGGGTATTCCTTATAACAAAGTGGGGATAGTTTTAGGCACCTCAAAATACCTTACAAATGGAAACATCAATTTGTATTATCAATATAGAATTAATGCTGCCGCAGAATTGTATCATTCCGGAAAAATTGAGTTTATTCTTGTGAGTGGTGATAACAGACATCGCAGCTACAATGAGCCTCAAACCTTCAAGAATGATCTTGTAAAAATGGGAATTCCGCAAGAGAAAATTTTTCTGGACTATGCAGGTTTCAGAACATTGGATTCTATGGTAAGAGCCAAAGAAGTTTTTGGACAGGAAAGTATTACCGTAATTTCGCAAAAATTTCACAATGAAAGAGCCATTTATCTTGCCGAAAAAAGAGGCTTGAAGGCAGTAGGGTTTAACGCAAAAGACGTTAATTTACGTAGCGGTATGAAAGTTAAATTGAGAGAATATTTAGCCCGTGTAAAGGTGTTTTCTGATTTACTTTTCAGCAAGCAACCTCGATTTTTGGGAGAACAAGTGGAGATTGGTAGTTGATAATTAGTAATTAAAAGCTACTCTTTTTAATCTGTGGCTTTGAGCTTTAAGAATTTGGAATTTATACCTTAACAATTAAACATATTTATACAATGAAATACTTATTTGCCCTCGTAATCATCACACTTACCTTTTCTTCTTGCGTATCTTCAAAAGTTTTTGAAGACTTAAAAGCAGATTATGAGGCACTTAAAGCAGAGAACGCCTCTTTGATGACACGGCTTGATAACCGTTCCGGAAACACAGACCAATATGCACTTCAAAACCTTAAAAGAGATTTTGAGCGTTTACAAGCAGAACGTGATCAGCTTGCGCTGGATTATGCTGCGTCACAAAACCAATTGAAACGCCTGCAGGATTCTTATGATGCTTTGGAAACAAACAGCTCTGAGAATTTAACCTCAAACCTGGCATTAAACCGCGACCTGCTAGTCCAACTGGATGAAAAAGAAAAAGCATTGGCAAAAGAACAAGCACGACTTGAGCAGTTACAGAGGGATCTTGCCGTTCGCTCAAAACGAGTAGATGAACTCGAAGGTATTATTGCAGCAAAAGAAGCCCAAATGAACAATTTAAGAGATGCCATCTCAGCCGCTCTCACTAATTTTGAAGGGAAAGGGCTCACTGTGGAGATGCGCGATGGTAAGGTCTATGTTTCTATGGAAAACAAACTACTTTTTGACAGCGGAAGCTGGGCTGTAAACAGCAACGGTCGGCAGGCAGTTCTTCAGTTGGGCAATGTGCTGGCCCAAAACCCCGATATTGCCGTGCTGATAGAAGGACATACAGACAATGTGCCTTATGGCGGAAGTGGTCCACTAAACGACAACTGGGATTTATCAACAAAACGAGCCACCTCCATTGTTTCCATTTTAACTGAAAACCCAAAAATACCTAAAGACAATCTCACCGCAGCCGGTAGAGGAGAATATGCGCCCATAGCGCCAAATACCACTCCTGAAGGCCGTGCTAAAAACCGAAGAATTGAAGTGATACTCACCCCAAAACTTGATGAAATTAGTAAGCTGTTGAATGAGATTTAACTTGTTGAAAGCATTTTAACTGTTAATGATGTCAAAAGCTTATCAATTTTTCTGGCTGTCTTTATTAGTTTTGTGCCTAAAGAAATATTTAATTACTCTTAAGTTAAAATAAACGAGGAGGCTGTCCAAAAAGAAATTGAAAATATAAAAATGCCACAAATCGAAGATTCATCGAGTACCAATAAAATTCTATTTGATGAGATAAAGACACTAAGACACAAAGAACCACAAAAGTTTAAATTACAACTACTTAATTACTTAGTGTAACTTTGAGCCTTAGTGCCTTCGTGGCAAAAAACGACTTTTTAGACAGCCTCTTGATTAATATGAAATATAAACAAATACCCAACACCGATTTAAACGTTAGCGAACTCTGTCTGGGCACCATGACTTGGGGCGAGCAAAATACACAGGAAGAAGCCTTTGAGCAACTCGATTTTGCGATAGAAAATGGCATTAATTTTATCGATACTGCCGAAATGTATTCTGTTCCCGGAAAGAAAGAAACGCAAGGAAGCACCGAAACCATCTTAGGTAACTGGTTTGCCAAAACCGGAAATCGAGATAGAATTATTCTAGCATCAAAAATCGCCGGGCCCAGTCGCACTTTTGAACACATTCGCTACCCCCTCGATTTTTCAAAAGTATCTTTAAACGATGCAATCAATAAAAGTCTCAAACGCCTTCAAACAGACTATATTGATTTGTATCAACTCCACTGGCCCGAGCGCAACACCAATTATTTTGGACAGCGCAACTACAATCACAATCCCAATGAAAACTGGCAAGACAACATAGCAGAGATTCTAGACAACCTGGAGCATTTTGTCAAAGAAGGGAAAATTAGACACATTGGTGTTTCTAATGAAAGCCCATTTGGAGTGATGCGTTTTGTGGAAGAAGCCCGAAATGGAAAGCGCAAAATTGCCTCTGTTCAAAATCCATTTAGTTTATTAAATCGAAAAGACGAAGTGGGTTTAACCGAAGTTTTATTACGTGAGAATATTGGATATTTGCCCTATTCACCGTTAGGTTTTGGTCAGCTCACCGGAAAATATCTGGAAGATTTACCCAAAAATGCAAGGGTAACGCTATTCCCCAATTACAATCGCTACCACAAGCCCAACAGTTTTGAGGCGACTCGGAAATACAATACACTGGCAAAGCAAAGCGGACTTTCATTGACACATCTCGCCCTGGCTTTTATAAGGCATCAACCCTTTGTGACGAGCACCATTCTGGGAGCAACCACTGTGAACCAACTCAAGGAAAACATCAACAGTAAAGATGTTGTGCTTTCAAAGGAAATTTTAAATGAAATCAATAGAATTCACGAAGAAATCCCCAATCCGGCACCTTAGCTGTGCGGTTTCAAGTTTCAGGTTTCAGGTTTGATATGGCCAAAACCTTGAACTTTAAACATTAAACCTTGAATATATTATGGATTCATTAACTCAAATTGTATTAGGCGCAGCTGTTGGAGAAGCGGTTTTAGGAAAAAAAGTGGGCAACAAAGCGATGCTTTATGGTGCTATTGCCGGGACGATTCCAGATTTGGATATTTTGGCCAATTATTTTACAGACACGATTACCGCTATTGAAATCCACAGAGGATTTACACACTCCATTTTCTTTTCGGTGGTGTTTGCGCCCGTTTTTGGATGGTTGGTTTCCAAGATTGAAAAAAAATCGGGACTGAGTTGGAAAAACTGGAGTTGGTTGTTTTTCTGGGCTTTGATAACACATCCCATACTCGACGGTTTTACAACCTGGGGGACCCAGTTTTTTTGGCCTTTTGAATATCGGGTAGCCTTTAAGAATATTTTTGTGATTGACCCACTATATACAATACCATTTTTATTCTTTTTAATTTTAACGACGTTTCAAAAGCGCACTTCTCCAAGCCGAGGTTTTTATAATCGCTTGGGATTGATAGTGAGTAGCAGCTATTTGGTTATTACAATTGTTTTAAAGGGAATAACCTATGCAAAATTTACAGAAGCTCTTGAAGAGCAAAACATTGTTTATACTCAAATTCAGACTAAGCCCGGGCCACTTAATACTGTGCTTTGGGTTGCTAATGTAGAAACCGAAGACGCTTTTTTAATTGGTGACTATTCCTTTTTTGACACCCAGCCCATCACATTTCATAAGTTTCCTAAAGACCACTATCTTTTGGGTGATTGGATAGAAAAACCCAATGTGCAACGCCTCATAAAGATTGCAGAAAACGGTTGGTTTACCATTTCAGAAAAAGAAGAGCAATTGTATTTTAACGATTTGCGATTTGGATTGTTAAACAATGATCCTGAAAACCCTGAATTTACATTCAGTTATCTCTTAACGGAAAAAGATGGAATAATTTATGCCCAAGAGACTGAAAAAAACAGAGAAGATGCTCAAAAATTATTGGGGGATTTATGGAAAAGAATCAAAGGAAATTAATGTTCGATTTCTTGTAAATTATTAAATCAATCCTAAAAAACCTTGACTGTTTTAAACAAAAAAAGCTGTCTAAAAAGAGACAGCTTTTTTGTTAATTTAAAGTTGCATTATTTAGTTTTGAACACCAGTAATTCTTATGTTATCAAGATGGTATCTTGTTGTCGCAGATGGGTCTGAACCTTGATATCTAAAGGCAATTCTCACATTGCCTTCAAAACAAGATAAGTTCACCGGACCCACAGCTTGAAATCCTCCAAAACCACTTGAAGGGCCTGTTGGTACCTCAACATCAAGCAACTGCCAGTCTGTTGTTGTCACATCTCCGGTGTAGTTGTTTGTAATAAAAACAGTTAGAATTTTACCATTATCAAATGCAGCTTCTATGTCTAAATCAAGTTGATGTCTTGTAAATGAATTGAAGTTCAATTCAGGAGAAACAAACCAAGCTTCGATTTCATTTTCGCCGGTATTAAATCCGGAGATTTGCGCATAATTGTTGCCACTGAAGTTTCCTAAAACAAATCGTGTGTTACCTCCACTCACGTTAATATTTACCCAATTTGTCAATTCATTGATATTTGAAATAGATTCAAAATTTTCTGAAAATAAAGTATCAGGACCACCAAAGGGGCCGTCACAACCAATAATATCCGGGTCGCACCTTTCGGGACTATCAAAATTGAGTGTTGTGGGGTCATTTAAGTAAATCGTATAAAACTCATCAAAGAAATCACGTGTTAAAATAGCATCAATGGTTCCTCGGCCTGCTGGCACTGTAACTCCTTTAAAACTTGCAAAGGTGCTCGTGCTTAAAATCACAGAAGCTTCATTGGCACAACTTTCAATAATACGCTCTCCATCAAATTGATCACCAGGTTCTGCAGCAAAAGTTTTAGACAACTCATTGCGGTTAAACTGCATATCTGAAAGTCTAATCAAAAGATTTGTGTTGGCTGTTGAAAATTGTTCAATAGTCAATGGCTTGGGAACAATTGTAGCCACTTCAGATGATCGGATGATGTGCTCTTCTCTATTCGGAAATGGGATTCTCTCAGGTCGTATACCTCCTCTTACACCAAGAGCCAGCACACCATTTGATGTCCCTACTGTTAATCCATCTAGTTTGATAAAGACTTTTCTGCCCACTTCATATGTCACAAAAAGAGGACTAACGTCAATGAGTAATTTAATACCCACAGTTGGGTTTTCTGGCTTATCTTGAAGGATGAGTTGCTTGAAAAAGTTACCTCCTTCATCGCTGGAAATCACATAACCCACCATAAATTTTCCGGTTTCACTAAAGGTTACCTGATCTTCTCCAGATTGAGCTAATTCACCTGCTACTGCACCAATTTCAATGATGTCTGCCGGGTTTATATTGGGCTCTTCAACATTTAAGTTGGGAATGTCAAAGTCATCGTCTTTTACACAAGAGGTCGCAACCACAAAAGCGAGAAGCACCATTATTATTTTATTAAATTTAATTGTTTTCATTTCTAAATTATTTATAAGGTTTTTTTATTAAAATCTAAAGTATGCGTTTATATAATAGGTCGTTCCGTTTCCAAAGAAATATCTGGAACCGAAAATGGGATTCTCTCTGTTTGATTCTTCAACCAGTTTTCTGTAATCTGCATTTCTTGAGTTTTCAAAACCACCTGTTTTGAATTCCTTGTTGAACACATTGTTTATGGTAGCAAAGAAGCCAACAAAATAGTCGTTGATTTTCCAGGATTTACCTCCCACAACATTTACCAGTACATAATCGTCAAATTGTTCTTGTTGTAAAAGTCCTCTTGCTATGTTTTCATCAAAGTCATTAAATGGCAAGCCATCTGTGTCTGTTGTGAAAGCATCTGTTCTTCTTAATTTGCTCACGTTGACATATCCATTTGAGAAATAGTTTGTTGTTGCGCCTACCCACCAAAAGTCAGGGTCTCTGTATTCAAAACCTAATTGATAAGCTTGTTCAGGTCCACCTGATAAATGAAGGTTTTTAAGTTTTGTAGTACCATCACCAAATGTTTTAGGTCCATCAAAATCTGTACTTGTGTAATAAATGTTTGGATTGTTATTGTAGATGTATTGTCCTAAAGAACCGGCAGCTTTCAATTTGATTGTGGGCGTTACCTGAGCTTCAATTCCAAACTCACCACCCAGGTGTCTTTTTTCAATTCCGGTAGTCACTTCCTGAACAAAAGCGGCATCGTTATTAAATCCTTGTCCCTGGAATGACTGGGTAAAGAAAAATCCTATTTCGGTAGCATCTTCAAAACCGGTGTAGAAACCTGTAATTCTTGCTTTAATTATTGGAGAGCGATAGATATAGCTCAAGTCCACAGATTGAATTTTTTCACTATCTATACCAATTACAACATCGTTATTTTGTCGCGCATTTGAAAAGGAATTTCTTATGCCTGGTGCTTTGGTCATATAAGCGCCATTGAAGTCAATCAAGTGACGTCCTGTTATCTTATAAGTAAGTCCGCCTTTTACGCCAAAGTCTGTAAAATCAAGCTTTTCACTTTTTCCGAAAGAACGTTCTCCCGGGAAGTAACCGTTTTCATAGAGACCGTTTCTTTGATAGGATGTTTGCGATCCTTGCGCGGCCAGATAAAAATCAATTGCTCTATACTTAAATTGTGCTTGAGCAAACCCTCCGGCAACTGTTGCGTCAATTTCATAGTTGTATTTATAACGATCTCCTTCTTGGACGATTCGGTTTCTGTTTCTCAAGTCACTTTGAGCAACATCACCTGCATCCACATCAATGGTATCTTCAGCAAAAGAGTCTATATCTAGAAAGCCGGTGCCGCCTAATAAATCTTTGATGCTTGCAAAGTTTTCACTGTTTAAGGATCTAAAGTTTAAACCGGCATTGAGTGTGATATTGCTGGTGAGTATTGTGTTTAAAATCGTGTTTGCTGTTATTTGAGTGTCATCAATGCGGTCCTCCTGTAGCGCATAAACTGCGTTTTTTCCTCCATTTGCAGCAATTTGGTTAGCTAAGTATAAGCTTTCCCAGTTAAATTGCCCATTGTTTCTAAATTCCTGCTCGGCGAGATAGGCATTTTGATAATCATTTGCTGTGGGATTTTCAAACCTCAGGAAGTAGCTTGGCATTCTTTGATAGTAGTTTGGATCTGGATTTCTAGCTCCTCCAATGTAGGTGTCTTGACCATTAATAGTCACTAAGGTTGTTCCGTTATTGTCTATCCTTGAATTTCCAATCTTACCAAATTGATATCCCAGATTTGTATTCAATCTGGTTTTGTCAGAGATTGTCCAATAGTGGTTTAACATAAATACCGGTTCTTCAATTTCTCTAGTTCTGGCATTTCTAATATCACCATCTTGTTTTCCCCAAAAAGGGTTGTATTGGTTTCCTTTAATGTCATAAACTTCCTGTGTAATCGCTGTTGAGCGTCCTCTTCTGTTTGGAGTATAGAAAGCCGAAAAATTCAAACTATGGTTTGGGTTTATTATTTTTTCAACTGAAGCAAAGAAAGAGTTTGCATCATAGAGAGTTCCTTCAATAAAGCCTTCATTTCCATAACGTCTTGATATGAGTACAGAGTATGCCCAACCATTTGCTGAAATACCAGAGTTGTATGAGCCCATTGCTCTTCCCTGATAGCTTCTGTTTGCAAAAGCGTGAGAGACTTGGCCTCCCTGACGGTATTGTGATGCTCTCATTATTATGTTTGTGGTTCCTGCAAGGTCTCCAAAAGCATAATCATTGGGTGTAAGCCCCATAGAAAAATCACGGTTTCTTTGAGCGTCATTTAGGCCACCCCAGTTTCCCCATTGGGGTCTACCGTCAAATTGTTTGTTCATTTCGATACCGTTGATTAGGACTTTTCCATTGGCGTTGTCAAGTCCTCTGGGTCTAAAGAAAGTAGCGCTAAAATCAAAGGCTGCTGCGTTTAGAAAAACATCATTTGATGCTTGCAAGAGCCCTGAAACGTTTGTTGAAGACCCGTCGTCGTCGTCGAGTTCATCATCTGCAAGTGAGATCACCCCAATCTGAGATTGTGCGTCAGCAAAATCAATTTCCATCAAAAGGGGATCAAGGTTGACTGTGCTGCCACTTTGAATGGTGATTGGAAGTCTTAAAGTGATGTAGCCTGATTTTTCAACTAAAAGAATTTGTTCTCCAAGAGGAAGGTTTGTATCTGTAAAAGTAAAAATACCATTGGCATTTGTAGTTGTACTGAAGATACTTTCTTCAATTGTTAACTGTACACTTGGAATGGCTTCCCCGGAATTGGTTTCAATCACTCTACCTTTTACTGTTGCTTCTTGTGCGTGTATAAAGTTCATCACAATAATGCAGAACAGAAAAGTTAATGTGTTTTTTTTCATTCGTAATTGGTTTTGAAAAGATTAAGAAATCATTATAAATGGTCTGCAAAATTACATTTTTTAAATGAATTATTTACCTTTGGCGCAAGTTTTGCCTTAGGCTTTACAATTAATTAATAATTTAGACAATGACAAAAAAAAGGATTTTAATTTTACTTGCTGTTCTATCTCTCAATTCAAACGCTTTTAGTCAAGATAAAAAGACCTATAAAGTTAATTCGGTAGCATTTTACAATGTGGAAAATTTGTTTTCACTGGAAGATGATGAATTTACCGTTTACCACGACAGAACACCCAGAGCTGATGCATATTTCACTCAGGAAATTTATGATGCAAAAGTAAAGAATCTGGCAAAAGTAATCTCTGAAATTGGAGCAGACGTAACGGGCACTACCCCGGCAGTAGTGGGTTTTTGTGAAGTAGAGAACAGAGCCGTTATTGAGGATCTGGTCAACCAGAAGGCTTTGCTTTCCAGTGATTATGGTATCGTTCATTACCATTCACCAGACAGAAGAGGTATAGACGTTGCGCTTATCTATAAAAAGGGCCTATTTTTACCGACGAATACGCAAAGTAGAGTACTAGAAATTTACAATGATAATGATCCGAATCAGCGTATTTATACCAGAGATCAACTGGTAGTGAGCGGATTGCTTGATGGAGATAAAATTCATTTTATTGTGAACCACTGGCCTTCACGAAGTGGAGGTGAGGCTAGAAGCAGGCCAAACAGAATCAAAGCTGCCGAATTAAATAAAAAGATCATAGACTCATTGCACACAATAGATCCCTATGCAAAAATTATCACTATGGGTGATTTTAATGATGATCCAACAAACCACAGTATTAAAAAAGTGCTTAAAACAAAATCAAAAAGAGAAGAAGTAAACATCAAAGATCTTTATAACCCCATGGAGGATATGTATAGGCGAGGACTAGGCACCTTAGCTTGGCGTGATGGCTGGAACTTATTTGACCAAATGATAGTTTCTGCTGGATTATTGAGTAAAGATTTTTCAACTTATCAGTTTTATAAAGCCGGTATTTACAACCCTCCTTATTTGGCAAATCCGCGGGGTCGATACAAGGGCTATCCCTACAGAGCCTTTGCAGATGGAGGTTTTACAGGAGGATATAGTGACCACTTTCCGGTATATACTTTATTGATTAAAGAAACTACAGAGGAGTCTAACTAAACACATTCCATCAAAGATTAAATAAAAAACTCCCGTTGGAAGACGGGAGTTTTTTGTTTTTTAAGAGTTCAACCAGTGGTGCCAGGGGATTCTGCTTAAAATGAGGATGAAACTAATGGTATAAAAGATGGCCAGCATTTTAAACTTTCCTTTTGAGGTGAGTTGTTTTTTGTGTTTTGAATAGCCAATTGTTATTAGTACTACCGCAATAATCATTATTAAAGGATGCTCAATAGCAAATAATCGCATCTCACTGTTGCCCATAATATCAGCCATTGTCATATCATCTCGTGTAAATGAGGCAAATCCCAATGTGGGATGGGCAAAGTATAATAACAAACCTAAGAGTACCTGTATATGGGTGAGAATAAGTCCAAATAAAGAAACTCTAAAATCTTTTGCTCCAAAGGGCTGGTTTGAAAAGTATTTTACAATTGCATTAAGTGATGCAAGTAATAGAACGAGTAGAACCAGGTAAGCCCAATACCCGTGAAATACATCTAAAATTCTGTCTAAAGCCATAGGTTTTTGTTTTTAAGAATTACAAAAATAGTGTTTATTTAAAGAAAAAACCACCTCTTGTTTCCAAGAAGTGGTTGATTCAAAAGTTAAATTATAAAATTAACTCCTTAGAAGTTATATCTTAAACTAGCGTTGTAAGTTCTGCCTACACCCAGGAACACTCCAAAAGCATCGGCTTGACCAACGTAAGCTTCATTGAACACGTTGTAAACATTAGCTCTAAAAACAAGTCTGTTTTCTCCAAAATTAAATCTGTATGTAAGACCAGCATCGGCTAGAGTATAAGGAGATAATCTTTGGGCTTGGAAAGTTTCACCGGCTTCAGAAGCAGCAATTACGTTTAAGGGGTCTACCTGTCCAAATAAGTCTGTATAAATGTTGTAATCTGCATCAAAAGTCAAAACATTTTCGATGATATCAACAGATCCGCCAAATCCAAAAGAAGTTTGTGGTGCATTACCAATTTTAGTGCCTGTTAAATCAACGTTTCCATCAGTAATTACAAACTCATTGGTGTCGTCATTTTGTCTTGTAAATGGAGTTGATCCATCAAATTCCCAGTTTCCAATGGAACCGTAAGAACGGAATCTCCAGTTTCCATAATCCGGACGGTATTCAACTTCATATTCAAAACCTTTGTGTAATTGAGTAATTCCTGTAAAACGGTCTGTGAAGAAGACAGGGTTGTCTGGGTCAGTATTGTCTTGAAATCCTCTTTCAAGAAAACGATTGCCCCATTCTGTCCAGTAAACATCAACATTGATTCTCAAGTTGTTGTTTTTAAAGCGATACCCTCCTTCGATTCCAGTAACTTCTTCGTTATCAATTTCCGGAGAAACCAATTCATTAGATCTTCTTACATCAACAAAAATATTATCCAGATATGGCTGACGAGAGTAATAACCGGCGTTTGCAAATATAGAGTGATTGTCGTCAAAGGCATAAGACATACCTCCTTTTGCATTATAACCTGCTTTTGATACTTTTTCTGACTTTCCAAGTCCGTCTGTATCTGAAGGAAAACGTCCATCTCTTTGATAACTTTGAGTAGATACTGCTCCTTGAACAAAAGCAGAGAAACTATCTGTTGCATATTCAATTTGACCAAAACCGCCCACATAGTTGATGGTTTCTGAATAGTCATAATCAATTCTGTCTGATTCATCAGCAAAATTGAAAAGCGATTGCCAAGGATTTGGTTCAAATGTTTCTGTAAGAATCCTGTTGTTATCTTCAAAACCATTTAATCCTAAAAAATCAACTATTTGTCTCCAGTGGCCTCCGGTATATGTTCTGCCATCCACACCCACATTAAAGCTCCAGTTGTTGCTGTTATAGCTTAAGTTTGATAGTGCACCATACCAATCGTGATTGTTAACACTTGCTCTTAGGATTCTCGAATTGCTAAAGCTACCAATTCCATTTTCTGCGTTCTCAACATTGTTTGCTATAATTTGAGCCCAGTCAATACGTCCATTTTCATCTCTTACGTTTGAACCTCTACCAAAAGGACCGGTTCCTCCACCGCGACCCCAAGAAGCATATAAAACCGTAGAAAGGTCAAGGTTGTCATTGATATCAAAATCCCAGTTTAAGTTTGCAACCGGCTTATGGTAGTAGTTTCTTCTTTCAGATTTGCGTTCACCATTTAAGAAACCACTGTTACCGTTGTATTTTTCTCCTCTTTCTGCATAGGTTTCAAGCGAGTTTGAAAAGTTTTGGTCGTGCCATTGTGGAGCACCAGTAATCAAAAAGTTAAAAGCGTGTTTATCATTTGGCTTATAACCCACAGAGAACATATAGTTTTGACCTTGACCAGCAGTACCTTCTGAATATTTTCTATGACCTTGCCAGTGATCGATTAAGAATGAGAATGCCCAGCCTTTGTCATTCAACCCTGTGTTGTAACTTGCAGTGCCTTTGAAGTAGCTGTCATTTCCGGCAAGAAATCTTACAAAACCACCTTGTCTTGAATCTGTTGTTTTAGAAATGATGTTAACGGTACCTCCCACAGAAGAAATGGCTAGTTTTGAAGAACCAAGACCTCTTTGTATTTGAATGGCGTTGGCAACATCAGACATACCAGACCAGTTTGACCAAAACATTCTTCCATCTTCCATTCCGTTGATGGGCTGACCGTTTAAAAGGTAAGCTGTGTTTGTTTGGTCAAAACCACGTAAAAATATTTGTGAATCTCCAAAACCACCTGCTTGATTTGAAACATAAATAGAAGGGGTGTTTTTCATAGCTTCACCAAATTCTACGTTTCCTGATGCTTTAGCTTGAATTTGAGCAGCTGAAATTGTTGATACTGCCACAGGAGTTTTTCTGTCTGCAGCTAAGTCAATGAGACCTTTACCGATAATTACAACTTCGTTGAGAGCATCTGCATCTTCCTGAAGAGAGACTGAACCAAGATTAGCAGTACCATCTGTTATGGTAAAGAGTCTTTTAGAGCTTAAAAAGCCTAAATAAGAAACATCAATAGCTCCTTTGTTTGAACTCACATTGAGAGTGAAATTACCATCAAAATCTGTGATGGTACCATTTGAGGTTCCTACCTCAATTACATTTGCTCCGGCTAGGGGTTCGTTTGAGTCTCCGGATACAATTTTACCTGTCACTACACCTTGTGAAAAACCAAGGGAGCTAACGATAAGAAATAAAAAGAGTAGTTGTTTTTTCATAATTATATTTGTTAGTTAAAATTTATGCAAAAGAAAGAAAATTTATAGAATTACATCTTATCAAAATGTTAAGAATGATTGACATTTAATTAATGATTCCAACAAAGGTATTTGAAAATATAGAGTGCTGATTTAAAGCGAAGTAAACTTTTTAACAAGGTTGTTAACAAGCAAAATTACTTTTGATTTTAATTAATATTTATTGAAAACTCTTATAAGTTTAAATTGAAAGGGTTTTTTCAGGAATCGAATCAATTTCGTTTTTTAAGCTTTCAATAAATTTAAAATAGGCATCTTTAAACTCTTCTTTTATGGGCTCTGCAGCAGGAAGTTTGATAGCATAAGGATCAACTTGCTTGCCATTATACCAAAACCGATAACATACATGAGGACCTGTAGCTAGACCGGTGCTTCCCACATAGCCAATCACATCACCTTGTTTCACACGGTCGCCCACCTTAACGGCTCTTCGGGACATGTGCAGGTATTGGGTTGAATATGTATTGTTGTGTTTTACTTTTACATAATTACCATTGCCACCAGTATATCCTGAGCGCTCTACAACACCATTTGCAGTTGACACAATGGGGGTGCCATGTGGAGCCGCATAATCGGTGCCCAAATGTGGGCGTCTTTGTTTGGTTACAGGATGCAGGCGGCTGGGACTAAAACGGGACGATATTCTTGAGTAGTTTAATGGAGCTTTTAAAAAGAAATTGCGAAGGGTGTTTGCTTTTTCGTCATAATAGTCTGATACTCCTTGAACACTATCTGTCATAAACCGAAAACCATAATAAGGTTTGCCATAATGATTTAAAAGTGTTGCTTCCACACTTTCAATACCGGCATAAAGGGTATCGTTTATATAATTTTCATTGTAAATAATTTTAAAATTGTCTCCTTTTTGAAGTTTGAAAAAATCAACTGTCCACTGATAAACGCTGGACAACTCGTGAACAAGTACCTGACTCAATCCTTCATCCACCATCGCTTGAGATAGGGAGGAGGTAATCACACCTGATGCGACTCTTCTTTTTGTGGAGATGGGTAATTTGCCTCTGTATGAATAGATGCTGTCACCCAAATGGATTACCACATAATCGATTCTTGAGGGCTGGTAGATGAAAACTTGGGCTGTGTTTGTTGTGTCTTTTGATTTGAGAACTGTATAAGGTCTTCCCGCTCTTAAACGGGCAACATCAATGGTGTCCTTTACTTTATTTACTATGGAAAACACTTTTGCAGCTGGAACTCCTTGTTTGTCCATTATGAAACCGAAAGTTTCTCCAGATTGTATGGTGTCTCTAATGACCTGAAAATCATTAAGAGTAAACCCAAATTCTTCGACGATTTTTGGTTCTTCTTTTTCGACGATTTCTGAGGTGTCTTTGGGGTCGTTTTTACAGCTAATAATAAGTAAGGTGATAAGGAGAAGGTAACTAAATTTTGTCAAGGCTTTTAAATTTTTAAATGTTTGTTCCCCAGTTTTCAATTTCTTCTTTGGACCAGAGACTGGGGAAAAATATTCGTTTTTGGTGTTTAGGATGCATATACTTGGTCCACTCGCTTCCGCCGGTTGCTTCTACCGCTTTTGAAGAATCTCCACCCGTTAAATAATGGTTTGCAGCTTCATAATGAGCCATCACCCAGGTGATGTTTACAGTGTAATCATAATGCCGCATCGCCTCAACTAATGTTGGGTCTGTTTTAATATCATCGGGGAGTGTTTTGAATTTGGTGTATAAATTCTTTTTGTTGTATGTTTCTGTAAAATCTACAAACTCAACACGGTATTTTTCTTCAAAGGCTTTAAGCAACTGTGATTTTTTGCCGGTTTTATAATCTTTACCAGCAGCTTGCCAATAGAGGTGTTCTAATGCATGTTCATAGGGAGTGTTTCTGTCAATGCTGTCTCTAAATCGTTTATCGATGAGGTTGATTAACTCTGTTGATGCAAACTCAATTTTTCTGTACTGAGCACTTTGAAATCCACTGGCGGGCGTCAATGTGGTTCTAAATTTCATGTATTGGGAAGCCTCCATCCCTTCTTTCATGATGTTAAAAGAGGAGGTTAGCATATCAAAATACCGACTGATGCGCATTAATTTTGAACTGAAAAAAGGGGCGTCGAGATTTTTTTTGAAGGCAACTTGCTCAATTTCCCAAAGAATCATTTTAAACAATAACTCATTTACCTGATGGTACATAATAAATACCATTTCGTCAGGCAGGTTGGTGCGTTGAATTTGCAAATTAAGCAGTGCATCGGTTTGAATATAATCCCAATATGTGATGGGTTTACCGTGCAAAAGTCCCTCCAAATGAACATTTAAATCTTGCCCCAAATTAGAAAACTTGTTTTCTAATTGCTCTAATAATTCATTTGTTTTGCGAGATGTACTCATTTAGTTATTTTGCTAAAATTTTAAAAGAATGCTTTAAGCCCTTGAATTCATCGAGCTCTGCTCTTAATGAACCCACAGACAAATCTGCAACGATTTTTAAAGGAATTTTATTGTCATCATCAGAAATCCAGACCGTTAGACTTTCCTTTTCTTTAAACACTCTTCCAGACTCAACATAAGGTCTAAAAACAAGCGTTTCAACCTGGCCAAATTTAGTCTTTAAAAGTTCTTTACGCAAAAACTTAAGTCGAAACTTAAAACTTTCGTCTCCATAAAACATATTTACATCATGGATATCTCCGTCTTTTAGTTTTGATGTGTCTATCTTGTTTCTAAGATAATAAAATGTCGAAACCATATCTTGAACTCCTTCAGGGAAAGCAAATGTTTTTTTGGTGTCTTTTTTTCGGTCGTGAACGAGGGCTTCTTTTTTGTTGTGATCAAAATCCACAATTATATCACGGGTGTGACCTCCTTCATTGATATCTCTAATAAACCTGTATGGAATGTCCTTTTTCTTGTCCATATAAGTTTCATAAATATCTTCCACTTTAAAGAATATTCTTGAAAGACCTGTATTCCTTCCATAGCCTTTGACATGGTAAACTTCTTTACCGTTTAAAATGGCATTGTCAACTTGAAGTGTGGCATAACCGGCAGTTAAAAACCCGGAATAGGAAACTCTGAATTTAAACCACTCACCATCTTGAAATGCCTTTTTTTGAGCAAAAACAGGGAGGCTTATCATAAGCGAAATGAACATTATAAATACTCTCATAAGTTTATAGTCTATTGTTTAAAAACAACATTGCAATTGTCATTCCACAATGATTCATTTCTTTAATAACGGTCAATTGGGTTATTTTGTTACAAGGTTATAATGTGCCTCTAAGGGCTTGTTCTCGCTCTATGGATTCAAAGAGAGCCTTGAAATTTCCGGCACCAAAACCTCTTGCTCCCATTCGCTGAATAATTTCAAAGAAAAGGGTGGGTCTGTCTTCTATGGGTTTGGTGAAAATTTGAAGCAAATAGCCTTCTTCGTCTGCATCAACTAGTATTGAAAGTTTTTGAAGCTCGTTGATGTCTTCTTTCATAATGTCCATGTGAGAGCCCAATCTTCTTGGAATATCGTCATAATATGCTTGGGGTGGTGGGGGTAAAAATTCAACTCCTCTTGCTTTTAATTGAGCGACAGTTTTGATAATATCATCGGTAGCAACGGCGATGTGTTGTACTCCGGGGCCTTCATAAAAATCTAAATATTCTTCAATTTGTGATTTTTTGGCTGCTTTTGCCGGTTCATTTATTGGGAATTTTATTCTTCCATTTCCATTGCTCATAACTTTACTCATCAGTGCTGAGTATTCTGTATGGATTTGTTTGTCATCAAAGGAAAGGAAGTTCACAAAACCCATGACGTCTTCATACCATTTGACCCATTGGTTCATTTCTCCCCAGCCCACATTGCCTACCATATGGTCAATATATTTTAAACCAACCGGCTCGGGATTGTAATCTGATTTCCACTCTTTATAACCGGGCAGAAAAACGCCCTTATAGTTTTTTCTTTCGACAAAAAGGTGAACAGTTTCTCCATAAGTATAGATGCCCGAGCGCACTACTTCGCCGTGCTCGTCTTTTTCAACGGTGGGTTGCATAAAAGGTTTTGCGCCGCGTTTTGTGGTTTCTTCAAAGGCAGATGTAGCATCCTCAACCCACAGGGCGATTACTTTTACACCGTCGCCGTGCTTCACAATATGTTGATTGATGGGAGATTTACTTGATAGTGGAGTTGAAAGGACAAGGCGTATTTTGTCTTGTTTCAACACATAAGAGGCTCTTTCTTTATTTCCGGTTTCAAGCCCTGAATAGGCATACGATTGAAATCCAAAAGCAGTTTTGTAAAAGTGTGCTGCTTGTTTGGCATTTCCCACATAAAATTCTACATAATCGGTGCCAAGAAGAGGTAAAAAATCTTGAGCGCCTTCAAATATTTTTTCGAGACCGTAGTCTACTGATTTTACTTCTTTACTCATTGTTACTGTTGTTTTGTTGTTTTTATTTTTCTAGCCAGGATTGATAATAAGTCTCATCGGCTATTTTCATTGCTTCATCTGTGAGCATCAAGGGTTTGAAAGTGTCAACCATTACAGCCAGTTCTTTGGTTTCTTTTTTGCCAATACTGCCTTCATAAGTTCCCGGGTGTGGACCGTGAGGGATTCCGGCAGGGTGTAAAGAAATGTTTCCGGGCTTAACACCTGTTCTGCTCATAAAATCACCATCTACATAATACAGCACTTCATCGCTGTCTATGTTGCTGTGGTTGTAGGGTGCAGGAATTGATTGCGGATGGTAATCATACAATCTGGGCACAAAAGAGCAAACCACAAAAGCATCTGTTTCAAATGTTTGATGTACCGGTGGTGGCTGGTGAATGCGTCCTGTTATGGGTTCAAAATCGTGAATGGAGAACGCATAGGGGAAATTATAACCGTCATAGCCCACTACATCAAAAGGATGAGTAGCATAGGCTATTTCAATGATTTCGTCTCGTTTTTTCACTTTGATCAAAAAATCTCCTTTTTCATCATAGTTTTCAAGTTCTTGAGGTTTTCTTATATCTCTTTCGCAGAAAGGCGAATGCTCAAGAAGTTGGCCAAACCAATTTCTGTATCTTTTTGGGGTGTAAATGGGTCTTCTGGATTCTACAATAAAAAGACGGTTGTCCTCTGAGTCAAAATCAATTTTATAAATAATGCCTCTTGGTATAAGCAAGTAATCCCCATATTTAAAATCGATATTGCCCAATAGGGTTCTTAACTTCCCCGAGCCTTTGTGGATGAATAATAGCTCATCTGAATCAGTGTTTTTATAAAAATAGTCTTGGGTTTTATTTTGAGGAGCCGCAAGGGTAATGTGGCAATCGCTGTTTGTTAAAACAATTTTTCGGCTTTGGAGGAAGTCTTTTTCAGGAGCTACGTCAAAACCAAAAAGTTTGTAAGACTGCATATTGTTTGGATTGACAATTTTTGGAGCCACACTGTATTGATTTCTTATTTCTTTTACCTGAGTGGGTCTGTGGATGTGGTACATGTTAGAGTACATGCCATCAAACCCAATGGTGCCAAAGAGTTGTTCATAATACAAATCACCGTTGGGCTTTCTAAACTGTGTGTGGCGTTTTGGGGGTATTTCTCCTAATTGATGATAAAATGGCATATCGACTTGTTTTGCTAACAAATATCGGAAAAAAATAACAGAATTTTATTAAGATTTCATTAAAACCAAAAGCCTAAACTCACATACCATTGGCTTTGTTTTGTTTCGGTTGAATAGGAGTAAAAAAGTTCGATGGGACCAATAAAGGTGTCTGATGCACAACCTATTGCATAGCCTCTATGTGGAATTTGATCTATCCAGGCAGAAGATTCAAAGAGCTTGTCACCCACATTAGCAATATTAGCTATTGCTGAAATATAAGTTTTCTTAAAAATGAGATAATCTGCTCTCAATGATGATTTCAAGTAAGTGTCTCCTCGTAAACTTATGGCATCATAACCAAAGAGATGAACAAAATTATCAATTTTGCTATAACCATAACCTCCCAAAAAGAAATCAAGCGTAACAGTTTCTTCACCGCCAATTTTAAAACCACCTTCAGAGGAGAGGGTTAATGATAAATTTGAATAGGGACTGTATGTATAGCTAAGGGATGCCTTAGCAATAGAAAAAGGTTCAAAATTTTCATTGAGTCCCGAGGCATATGCATAAAAATTAAATTTACCATCAAAGAAAATGCCCTTTTTAGGAAAATATTTATTGTCCCGACTGTCCAGAGTTAAATATCCATAAGCACTATAATAGTCTGTGTTTTCAAAAACAGCACCCTCATTTTGATTACTCTCTTCTATAGTCTCTGATGTGAATTTTAGTCTTTTATGTTCGGCTCCAAGTCCCAGAGAATACATTTGACTGAATAGAGTTTGAACATAAAACTGATTTGTAAGTTCATCATATTTAATTTCAATATTTGCAACCGGAGGAATGGTCTCTGCGATATCTGGTGGAAAAAGACTGAAATTGACATTCTTTTTAAATTTGTTATACCGAGAACGCACGCCCACACTCCAATAGTATCCCTTATCAATATAATAGTCAAAATTATACCTGATGTTATCACCCAAAATAAAGTCAAACGAAACAACATCGTTTTTTTGAATTAAGCGTTTGCGGGTAAAATTTACCAATGCCGCACTTTTGTACAAATCGTCATAATGAACACCCAATCTCAACAAAGTTCTTGATTGGGTTTCGGCAAGTTGAAGTTTGAGTACATTTTCATTGTTTTCGTTTTCACTAAAAAAATAATTAATCTGGCTAAAATTGCCGGTAGCACTTAAGTTGTTTATGCCTTCATTAAAGCGTTTGTAGGTTGTGTGAGCCGGGGGTTTAATTTTTAATTTTCCGAGAACATAAGAGCGTGAATAGTCATTTGTTCCTGAAATCTCAACTTCGGCGATTTTTAAACTATCTGATATGATTTTTTTTACCTCATAAGGTTTTTTATACTTTTGTCTTTGTGCAAGCCTTTCCAAATCTCCTCTAAATTTTGAAGCTTCTTCAAATCCCACATCAATAATGGATTCTCCTTTATCAAATGAGATGACAGAAAATTCTTTAATATTTGGGTGTATGTAAATATCTGTTTTTTTTCGTTTTAGTTTCATGTCGTTTATGGTCCTGTAATTGTTAATTTGGACCAATATGTCGAGTGCAGATTTTAAATTCTCTCTTGAAAGCAAACTATCCTGTACATCAACTCCAATAATGATTTCTGCGCCCATATTTCTTAATTCATCAACCGGATAATTGTTTGTCACTCCACCGTCAATTAACAATTGTCCGTTTATTTCTACAGGGCCAAATATCGTTGGCAAAGCACCGCTTGCAGAAACGGCTTTTGGTAAATAACCTTCTGTTAATTTCACAGCGGTTCCCCTTTCAACATCTGTGGCCATACAAAAAAAAGGAATGGGTAATTTTGAAAAATCCCGTATATCACTTACGTGTCCCGTTAATTTTGAGATTAAATTGAATAAATTTTGTCCTTTAGATAAGGAGGTAGGAAAGGAAACTTTAAGTCCGTCAAAGGGCAGGGAAATGGCATATTTTTCTGAATCGTTTTTTTCATAGAATGTTTTAGCTGCTCTAGGAATATTGTCCTGTATCAATTCTTCAAAATTAAGTATATGAAAAATAGAATCCAGCTCCTTGGCATTGTATCCGGATGCATATAAAGCGCCCACGATAGCACCCATACTGGTCCCGCCAATATAATCAATGCGCACTCCGGCTTCTTCAATTACCTTTAAAGCCCCTATGTGTGCCAAACCTTTTGCGCCACCACCACTCAAAACAAGACCCACCTTGACGTCCTCGTGATCTTGGGAAAAGGAAAGAACTGAGAGCAAAAGAGCTACGATGATGAGAAGGGTTTGTTTCATTTTATATTTTTGTAATGTTCATTTACTTTCTCGGCTCGGCTGTGACCTATAATCTCTGCGATTTCTTCAAAGCTTGCTTCAGAAATGCGTTTGGCACTTTTAAAATGCTTCAAAAGGTCAATTATAGTTTTTTCGCCAATCCCGAGGATAGATTCGAGTTCGGATTTTAACGCCTCACTACTTCTTTTATTTCGGTGAAAGGTAATTCCAAAACGATGTGCCTCATTTCGCAATTGCTGAATGATTTTTAAGGTCTCCGATTTTTTATCTAAATATAGGGGAATTGGGTCGTTTGGAAAAAATAATTCTTCCAATCTTTTTGCAATCCCCACTATGGCAATTTTTCCGCGTAAGCCTAATGCATCCAAACTTTTTAAAGCCGAATGTAACTGTCCTTTTCCCCCATCTATGATGATGAGTTGCGGCAAAGGTTGCTTCTCAGCGAGTAATCTTTTATACCTTCTGTAAACCACTTCTTCCATGGACGCATAATCATCGGGTCCGCTTACAGTTTTTATGTTATATTTACGATAGTCTTTTTTGCTTGGTTTTCCATTTTTGAACACCACACAGGCGGCCACGGGATTGCTGCCTTGGATGTTTGAATTGTCAAAACACTCGATGTGTCGGGGTTCTGCCGGCAAGCGTAAATCCTTTTGCATTTGAGCCATAATGCGGTTTTGGTGGCGGTCAGGATCTGTGATTTTGACTTGTTTGAGCTGTTCAATTCTGAAAAATTTGGCATTTCGCTCAGAGAGTTCCAGAATGTGCTTTTTATCTCCCAACTGCGGAACGTGCACTTTGATATTTTCTCCCACCTCCACCGGAAAAGGCACATATAATTCTTTAGACTGTGAATGAAAACGCTGCCTGATTTCCACTATAGCCAATTCTAGCAAATCTTTATCAGACTCGGCAAGTTTTTTTTTGATTTCTAATGTGTGTGATCTGATAATCGAACCAAATGACAATTGAAGAAAATTCACATAAGCATAATCTTCATCAGACACGATGGAAAATACATCTACGTTGTTGATTTTTGGATTGACGATAGTGGATTTTGATTGGTAATTTTCAAGCACGTCAATTTTTTCTTTCAGTCGTTGAGCGTCTTCAAACTGAAGTTTTTCTGCATATTGCCTCATTTGCTTTTTAAAACGCTGCAAGGAGTCTTTAAAGTTTCCTTTGACAATTTGGCGAATGGCTTCTATGTTGTCGTGGTAGTCTTTTTCGCTCTGCTTATTTTCACAGGGAGCCAGACAATTACCTATGTGATACTCGAGACACAATTTGTATTTGCCGGCATTGATTTTCTCTTGCGATAGGTCATAATTACAAGTTCTCAAAGGATACAGTCCTTTTATCAACTCAAGTAAGGTCTGAACGGTTTTCATACTAGTGTAAGGGCCGTAATATTCTGAGCCGTCCTTAATCATTTTTCGGGTAGTGAAAATTCTGGGAAAACGCTCGTTTTTAATGCAAATCCACGGATAGGATTTGTCATCCTTCAACAGGACATTATATCGGGGCTGGTATTTCTTGATGAGGTTGTTTTCCAGCAAAAGCGCATCAGTTTCGGTTGAAACAACAATGTGTTTGATTTCGTGAATTTTCCTGACTAAAAGCCGTGTGCGGGTATTGTCATGGCTTTTCGTAAAATAAGAACTGACGCGTTTTTTTAAGTTTTTGGCTTTGCCAACATAGAGAATTTTTCCGTTTTTATCATAATATTGATACACCCCGGGGCTGTTTGGGAGTGTTGAAATATGTATTTCTAAAGCCGTTTTTTCCATTTCTGTAAAGGTAGAAAATTGTTGTGAGTTTGTGAGTTATGAGTTTGTGAGATTTTTGGCTGAATGCTAAGTGACCGATGAGGAATTTTAGAAAGTAAAATTTTGTAAATTGAACCCTGAAACGAATATAAATCCCCCTCTTTTGGAGGGGGATTTAGGGGGAGGATAATTTGAAACTCAAAATGGCAACACACAACGAACTCGGAAAAATTGGAGAAGAATTGGCAGCACAACACCTGCTGGCTAAGGGCTATAAAATTTTAGACCGTAACTATTTTTATGAACATGCAGAGGTTGACATTATTGCCCAAAAGGACGAGTATGTTGTATGTGTTGAAGTCAAAACCCGAAATTCTGATTTTTTTGGTGACCCGCAAAGTTTTGTCACTCCCGGAAAAATAAAGCAAATCGTCAAAGTGATGAATGCCTATCTGGAAGAAAATGACATTGAACTGGAAACCCGTTTTGATATCATCGCCGTTTTAAAAAACAACACCACAGAGCAGATTACTCATTATGAAGATGCGTTTTATCATTTTTAATTTTTTCAAGTGCCTTGTAAAGCAGAATAATTTCAAGCAGTGTTAATGGAATCAGTAAAATAAAGCCAAACCAGGCAAGAAAAACAGTAAAGAAAAATACCGCAACAATGATTTCAAAAACTCCTGTTACCAATGCTGTATTGCCCAATTGCTCTTTGAGTTTAAGTATGCCAATTCCAAACAAAATTCCAATAGCTCCGAAACTTAATGACATACCGCTCATAAAATATTCTGCCGGAATGATTTCTACAAACAGGGAAGTAATGTCGTAGATATAAATGAGTGCAGAAAAAATAATTAACACAAGGGATGAAAATTTCAGCAAGGTATTCTTTAGTTCTACACCCAAAACCCAAAATCCTTTTATAAAAAACACCACAGAGATAAGTATACTGACTTTCAATAGAATATAGACAACCTTTGGATAAGGAATCTCGTTTTCCGATAAATTTATCCAATCTGCATAAAACTCAGGAAATCCTAATAAAAAGTAAACACCTCCAAAAACGCAAGCAATGGTTAATGATTTTATTACATATCCTATTTTTTCAGGGTCAATGATGGGTCGTTCAGTTTTTGATTCATTGGTGTTGGTTATGGATTCAAAATCATAATCCAAGGCAGCGAGTATGGTTTTGATGGTATAGGGTCTTGGCGAAACCTCACCGGCTTCTATGCGCTGAATGGTGCGCACATTGATGTTGCACTTTTCCACCAGGTCTTCCTGAGTGAGTCCTTTTTTTCTTCTTAAATCAAGGATTTTTTGTCCTAGTTCGGGCTGTTTCATGTTTTTGGATCATTGATTGATAGCGCAATACTACAAATGAACAACTCAATGTACAATAAATATCTTTGAATTTCACCCGACATTCACCCGACATTGCACGGCAAAAGCTTTGATGTAGTGATAAACACTAATTATTAAAGATTCAAATTTAGCCTATTAGTTCTTTCTGTTTATTATAAAAAGCATCCGCCTGAAGTTGTAATAATTCCCGTGCTTTTTTGCGTTTGTAGTCATAGAGTTCCTGCTCTTTGGCGATGTCTGCATACACGCGGTTATTGACATCGGTATCAGTTTGCAGCACGGCTTTGCGCTGGTGCATTTGCTGGGCGACCCAGGTTTGCAGGGCGTTTTCTTCTTCTTCCAGTTTCAGGTCATAAGCACCTTTTGGCGAAAGCAATTTAGCAATGATGGGTGCCGTTTCAATCGCTAAAAACAAGAGCATGATAAAAAGGGACGGAAGCAATGGAAGCTTGTTAAGCGCATTCACCCGAGACATCAAACCGTCAAAACCGTCGATGACCGGTTGGGTTTCGGCCACTTTGGTGTTGTAATCAGCACTTAAAAGGGCGATTTGGTTTTCGGCTTCTTTGATTTTTTCATTGTTGACCTGTTTCAGCTCTTGAAGGGCTGCCAGTTCAGCGTCGTGTTTTTCGCGTTTTTCTTTGTAAACGGGTCCTTTGCCTAATTTTTGGGTACCTGCCGTACCTTCAGCTTCTGAAATATAGATGTTATACAAGCTGTTAACTTCAGCTTCCTTGTTTGTTACTTCATTTTTTAAGGAGGTGATTTCCGCTTCAAGCACGTTTATTTTTGGTGTGAATTGGGTGGCAATTTGTTCCTGATTAGCAAGTGTCAAATCGTTTTTTTGTTCCAGCAACACCTGATTGATTTCTTTTTCAAATATTTTAAGTTCCAAAGGTTTGGCAATGACAATGGCAATAATAACCGCAAGTAGGATGCGGGGTGATGCTTGCATGAGCTCACTCTTGAAATTGTCTTTCTTTTTGATGGTGGAGACAATAAACCGGTCTAGGTTGAAAATAAGCAGACCCCAAATTAGACCGAAAGCTATAGCTGTCAAATAATTATCAAAAACAGTGTATAACGCATAGGAAGCCGCAATAAAAGCCATCACTGCAGTAAAGAAAACAGTGGCGCCTATACCGGCATATTTGGTTTGTTCGCCGGGAGAACAGGAGTCGAGGATTTTGGTATCTGCCCCGGAGCAGAAAATAAAAAAGCGTTTTAGCATGAGGAATGATTTTGATTGATGAACTACTAAAACGCTCTTTTATAGGAAAATGTTGTGTAAACTGTTTTATAACCCTCTCAGGGTTCTAACCCCTGAGAGGGTTAAGTACTAATTGATATTTAGTTTAAATTACTAGGTGATTATTCTTGAATCGTTATTCTTAAAAGGTCTTTGCCGTTTTCTCCTTTCTCAAGATTAATAGTAAAACTTTGTTTGCTTGTTTTAATTTGCTCTAATTGTTTCGTGAATTCATTAAAGCTAATTTTTTTATTGTTTACATAAAATTCACCTCCTTTTTCTTGAATTTCTTTAGCGAGTTTTAAATCGTCAGGGGCAGTAGGGAGTGGCGGTACGGGTGGTGTAGAAAGCATATTTTCATCTCTATCGACTATAATTCCGCTAGAAACACTAATTGTTTCAATACTGTATTTTTTCAACTCTTCACCAATTTCTTGTATAAAACTATATGATACAAGGTTTTCAGACTTTATATAGACTTTAATCTCTTCGTCAGTTTGAATGGATTCAAATTTTTTGAATAAAGATTTTAAGGTGTTTTTGTAGTTTTCCATTGATGATGGAATGTTGTTTATACTAAATGTTTCATCATCATTAATTTTAAAAATAATGCTTTTTGTTTGGGAAGAGCCTATTTCTTTTTGATAACCATCTTCAAACCCTTTTATCCATTCTTTTGAATTTGAAACTGGAGCGGGTGGAGTGGGTGGCACGAGAGGAATTTTTCCATCTTTTGGCACATCAGGTGCCGGAGGTGCACTTGGAAAACCTTCAACAATTGGAAACGGCTCTGCTTTTTTTCTTTGTTCTTTAGTCATTTTATGATAGAGAAAAGAAAAGCGTTTTACTTCTTCTGAGTTTATTCTCATTTTGTCCTTAGACATACTGTTGTATTTTTTAGCCAGTAAGTTGTATTCTTCAATTTCAGCTTTGGTGGCTTTTTCTTGTTGAGTTTTAGATTTTACTTCTTCTGTGATAACTTTTTTTTGAATCACTTCTTTGGCACTAAAACCATACAGTAAAATTGCCAGTAAAGGCAATACTAAAATTGTTCGCAGCCAGATGGCTTTTGGTGATGTTTGTTTTTTCATAACTGTAAATCGTTTTTTGATGAATGAATAATTGATTGAGTTTGCCAGGGTTGGCATGGAGGCATGTGATGAGAATGCCAGTAAAAGTTTTTGATAAGCGGTTGTGTCAACCCCTTGTTTTAAAACGGCCCGGTCGGCGAGGAATTCGTGGTTGAGCTTGATACTTCCTTTGATAAAATAGAGCAACGGGTTGAACCAAAAGACGATTTGCACAAGCTCCACAAGCAAAATATCGATACTGTGTTTTTGTTTGGCGTGGATATGTTCGTGTTGAATCACCTCGGTGGGTATTTCCCGTGCTTCATACTTTTGTTTGTCCAGGAAGACATAGTTAAAAAAGGTATGCGGGATGACCCGGGTTTTTAATAAAACGTGTGTAATCGCATCCCGTTTCAATTTCGGGTTGTTTTTGATTTTTGAAAGCAAGCGGTTAATATTCTTTCCAAATTTTAAGCTGAAATACAACACGCCCAAAGCATAAATAGACCATAAAATAAAAGGCCAATAATTGACTTTGCTTTCGATTTCAGTTAAAGAAACGAAATCTGTCTCCATAATAAGAGGAGAGGTTGTTGCAGGCATTTCGACGTAAGTCGTAAAAGTAATAAGGGGTATCAAAAATGAAATCACCAAAGCACCCAGTAAATAAAACCTTTTGAAAACGTGCATGTTTTCATTTTCCAAAAACAATTTGTAAAACACTAGCAGTACAGCAAGGCACAGACTCGAATTTATGAGATACATTTCCATCACTTTTTCTTTTTGATTTCGGTATCGATTATTTTTTTAAGTTCCTCCAGTTGCGCTTTACTGAGGTTGGTTTCCTGTGTAAAAAAGGAAGCAAACTGTGCCGTGTCGTTATTAAAGAAACTTTTGATCAACCCATTTACCTGTTTTGAGAAATAGTCTTTCTTTTTTACTAATGGGAAGTATTCACGAGATCGACCTTCCTGCTTATAGTCGACAAAACCCTTGTCCTGCATTCGTTTCAAAAGCGTGGCTACAGTTGTTGTTGCCGGTTTTGGGTCGGGATAGGCTTCAATCAAATCCTTCATAATCGCGCGCTTGTGTTTCCATAAAAGTTGCATGAGTTGTTCTTCGGCTTTGGATAATTGCATGGGTTTGAAATTTATTTAACTCTACAAATGTAGAATAAATTTTTGATTCTACAAGCGTAGAGGTAAATATTTTTAATCAACCAATAACCCTCTCAGGGTTTAAAACCGGGAGAGGGTTGATAAAAGTGTTACATTTGCAAAAAATATTTTTATGCTCACCGAACAACAACTTCAGGAAAGAAGTGGCTCAAGCTGTGAAATGTGTAACGCCACTGAAAACCTCAAAAGTTATGACCTGCCCAACTCACCAAGCGATATAGCCGAAACCAATGTATTGCTTTGTGACACGTGTTTAAGCCAAATCGAAAACCCCGATACCATAGACCCCAACCACTGGCGCAGCTTAAACGACAGTATGTGGAGCATCGTTCCGGCAGTTCAGGTGTTATCGTGGCGCATGCTAAACCGACTTAAAGCCGCAGGCTGGCCGCAGGATTTACTCGATATGATGTATCTCGATGACGAAACCCTTGCCTGGGCAAAAGCGGATGGTGATGGTGTTGCTTCAGGTGATAAAATAATTCACAGGGACAGTAATGGTGTTGTGTTGGAAGCCGGTGATACTGTGGTTTTAATTAAAGATCTGGATGTAAAAGGTTCTTCCATCACTGCAAAACGCGGTGTGGCGGTTAGGCGCATAACTTTGGTCCACGACAATGCAGAGCAAATTGAAGGCAAAGTGGATGGGCAAACGATAGTTATTCTGACGAAGTTTGTGAAGAAGGTGTGAGTTGAAGACGTAAGACTACAAGACATATGACCTATGACTAAAAATCCCGCTATTTTGCGGGATTTTTTATTAATTAAATAGTGCTGAAGGTTCCGGTGGCTGAACCGATCCCTGAGCGAAGCCGAAGGGTAGCCGAAAGCCCAAATTAAGTACCTTTCTTCATCTCACTAAAATAATGAAAAAATTGCGGGATGGTTTCAATACCCTTCAGGTAATTCCAGACGCCAAAATGCTCGTTGGGCGAGTGGATGGCGTCGCTGTCTAAACCAAAGCCCATTAAAATGGTCTTGCTTTTTAGTTCTTTTTCAAACAGAGCTACAATGGGGATACTGCCACCACTGCGTTGTGGAATAGGCGTTTTTCCAAAGGTAGCTTCATAGGCCTTTTCAGCGGCACGGTATTCCAGACTGTCGATGGGTGTTACATAAGCAGTACCCCCATGGTGTGGAGTGACTTTTACTTTTACGGCTTTGGGAGCGATGCTTTCAAAATGGTTTTTAAACAATTCGGTTATTTCTTTCCAGTCCTGATCGGGCACAAGGCGCATGCTTATTTTCGCGTAAGCTTTACTTGCAATAACCGTTTTGGCACCTTCACCGGTATAACCACCCCAAATTCCGTTGACATCAAGTGTGGGTCTTATGGAGTTACGCTCGTTTGTGGTATAGCCTTTTTCGCCATAGACATCATTCATATCCAACGCTTTTTTGTACCCGTCCAAACTAAAAGGGGCTTCGGCCATTTTGGTTCTTTCTTCTGTGGTAAGCTCTTGTACCTTATCGTAAAAACCGGGAATGGTAATATGGTTGTTTTCATCGTGTAGTGAAGCAATCATTTTTGCCAGCACATTGATGGGGTTGGCCACGGCGCCGCCGTAGAGTCCTGAGTGTAAATCGCGGTTGGGCCCGGTGACTTCCACTTCCACATAACTCAAGCCGCGCAGTCCTGTAGTTATGGACGGCACGTCTTTGGCAATCATTCCGGTGTCGCTAATGAGGATAACGTCGTTGGCAAGCTTTTCCCGGTTGCGCTCCAGAAACCATCCCAGACTTACACTGCCTACTTCTTCTTCGCCTTCTATCATAAACTTGACGTTGCAGGGAAGTTGGTTGGTTTGGGTCATATATTCAAGCGCTTTCACGTGCATATACATTTGCCCTTTGTCATCACAACTTCCGCGGGCAAAAATGGCGCCTTCAGGGTGTATTTCGGTTTTTTTGATGACGGGCTCAAATGGTGGGCTGGTCCATAAATCAAGTGGATCTGGTGGTTGCACGTCATAATGGCCATAGACTAATATGGTTGGAAGATTTTTATCAATTATTTTTTCGCCATAAACGATGGGGTAACCGGGGGTTTCACATATTTCAACAAGGTCACAACCGGCTTTTTCAAGACTGGTTTTGACGACTTGGGCAGTGGCAATCACGTCTTTTTTATAAGATGAATCGGCACTAATGGATGGAATTTTTAATAAATCAATGAGTTCGGTGAGAAAACGTTCTTTGTTTTCTTCGATGTAATTTTTTGCGCTATTCATAGTGAAATTTTAATGAATGGTAAAACTACGAAAATCTGTTATTTTTATAAAGGAACTTGTTTTATTATTCCAATCTTTGTTTATCTTTGCACTCCTTTGCTGAAGCTTCGGAGTGCGAAGCACAATTTGGCAATATTTAAATTCCAAGCGGGCGTGATGGAATTGGTAGACATGCCAGACTTAGGATCTGGTGCCGCAAGGTGTGGGAGTTCGAGTCTCCCCGCCCGCACAAAAAGGAAAGCTCTTCAGAAATGAGGGGCTTTTTGTTTTTCTTAATTTTGGAAATATAACTTAAATAGGGGAGACGAGAAGTTAATCCCGATGCCTATCGGGAAGTCTCTAAGTTTATCCTGAGCTAAGTCGAAGGACCCGCACAAAAAGGAAAGCTCTTCAGAAATGAGGGGCTTTTTTTGTTTTTAGTTAACTTAATTAATTATTTAAGAAATAATAAGCTTCAGTATTATCTAAATAGGCACCGTCAAACTTAGCATCTATTATTTTCTTTAAATAGGAATTGTCATTTCCATAAATAATATCTTTCCACTCTTGCTCCCAGAAGTTTATATAATATTCATTGGGATACCCTTCATATTCTTTAACAATCCAATGGGGTGAGCCTAATTTCCATTCATCTTGCCAGTAATATCTGTATGTTTCAACGGCACCAATGTTTATGTATGCAATAACCAGTCGTTTGGCTCCATTGGGCTTTGTTTTTAGTTGTTCTATATCTGAAGCAAGAAGTTCTTCTCCAAAAACAAACAGATCAATCAGAATGAGGTCATAATTTGTTTGGGCTATGGAATCAATCATTTCGATTTTATCGGAAAATTTTTCAGGATTGATAAGGTATAAATAATTCTGAGCTTCAGATAAATATGAAATGTTATTTGGGTTTGTATTTGAAATAGATAAAGGAATTTTTGTGTAGTTATAGTTGGAACTGTCTCTGGGAAAGCAAAGAAAACCTTCTTGGTGGTTTTTGGCAATTGCAGTAGAGATACTGTCATTATGTGTTATATATTCTGATACCATTATTGTTTTTTCAGCTTTTAATTTTCTGAGCATTTCCAGGCGATAAATATCGGGTTGATAATTACTGTTAAAAAATAGTTCTTCAACACCAAAACCGTCAATGGCATTAAGGAAATCGATATTAAATTCATTGGTAGGGTCTAAATGGGTAAAGGCAAGCTCGATACCATTTTGAGGTATGATGATAAATTGTGGTGATTGTAATTTTGCGTAAACAGACAATTCAACTATAAATTCTTGCATTTTTTCGCCCAACTTTTCTGTAGGATCAGGTTGAGAGCCCTTGGAGCAAGTTAAAAAGAAAAACATAAAAAACAATTTGTACATTTTTTAAGAATTTTAATTCATCGCAAAATATGAAGTGAACATTGAGTAGTTTGCTTTTGTGTTTAAAGTTGATGCAATTTAATAGATTTTCCTATGGTAAACTAAGAAGCGATTTCTTTTATTTTTTAATGATTTAGTCTTGTAAGAAAAAGTATTGGATTTTTTTAACTAAAAATGTAAGAACTTGAATCAAATTTGTTCATTTAAACGATTTTAAATCCTACTTGGTCGAAATCTATTTGTAGGTAAATAAATCTTACTTAGTTTAGTGCATCCCCAAGAGAATAATCCCCATTTTTTTTACCGAATTAATCATCTTGATAATGAATAGAAAGAGTGTCATGCTTGTTTTTGAAGGTACTTATCCGTTTAATAATGGAGGGGTTTCTACCTGGGCACACTTATTATGCCAACGCCTCCCTGAGATAGATTTTACGCTATATTCTGTGAATGCAAAACACGAAACAGAATTAAAATACCCTTTAAGTGAGAACGTAAAATCTGTAATCCAATTACCACTCTGGTCACCAGATGAACCATTTGATTATTTGGATTATGGTGATTCCTACTTTGATACAGTAGCCAAAAAAGAAGCTGTAACTTCAGATGTGATTGAAAAAAAGTTTCTTCCGGCTTTTGACAATTTGTTGCGTTTTGTTTTTAGTGAAGATAGCAATCCTGAGGTTTTAGACAAAGTATTTTATTTTTTGTGGTTATACTATGAGCGTTATGATTATAAAGAAACAATGCGCCATGAAAAAGTATGGGAAGCTTATACTAAATTTGTTTTAAATTCAATGGACACCAGTAGAAGTCCACATCCCACACTTCAGGATCTTACAATTGGCATGCGCTGGATTTACAGGTTTTTAATGCCACTTTCAGTAACTAACATCCCTAAAACTGATATTGTTCATCTCACTTTGAGCGGATTCACAATATTACCGGCTTTAATAGCCAATTATAAGTATGGTTCAAAAATTATGCTCACAGAGCATGGCGTTTTTATCAGAGAACGGTTACTGTCTATCAACAGTTCAGAATATCCATTTTTCTTAAAGAATTTGTTGATACGTTTTTCTGAAGCAATTGCTCGTTTGACTTATCACAAGGCAGAAATAATCACCTCTGTAAATGCTTTCAATTTAAAATGGCAGGAAATGTATGGTACAAAACGGGAAAAGATACATATTATTCATAATGGTATTGATCATAATATGTTTTGCCCGCGAGAAAAACCCCTGCACTTAAAAGACACCCCAACAGTTGTAGCTGCTGCCAGGATATTTGAATTAAAAGATATTGTCACGATGATAAAATCCTGTGCTGTCGTGAAGAGAAGTATTCCAAATGTCTTGTACATGATTTATGGAGACAAAGAGGCTGTGCCGGAGTATACAAAAGAATGTGTTGCATTGATTAAAGAGTTGGGAATTGAAGAAAATTTTAAATTAATGGGGTTACACAACGCACCGGAGTTAATTTACCCACAAGGAGATATCTCAATACTCACCTCAATTTCTGAAGGCTTTCCATACACCGTTTTGGAGTCAATGGGGTGTGGTATTCCTGTTGTTGCCACTGATGTTGGGGGGGTAAGTGAAGCTTTGAGTCAAGATTCAGGTATCATTTGCAAGCCCAAAGACGCAGAACAAATAGGAGAGAGTGTCATTAAATTATTAAGAAATCAAAATTTGCGTTTGCAGATGGGCGAAAATGCTCGCAGATTGGTCTTGAATGCATTTACCCTAGAAAAAATTTACAATAAATATGGTGAAATTTATGAATCTTTAATTTCAGAGACGCCTACGAAGAAAAAAGTGCGAGCCCTTCAAAAAGAGGTTGCTTAAAATTTACCAATGGCATTCACAGATAAACAATTAGCGCTACAGCAGTTAATAGAGAAGATAAAAGAAAGAAATGGCAAACCTGTAAACATTAATGTGGTTTATGCCAGTATCGAAGCGCTCGGCATTCGTGATATTGATACCGCTGAGGATTATGGCTTTGAATCTATTGAGCACCTTTCAAATTATATTTTCAATACGCTGGACACCCCTCAACTAAATTACCTGAAAAATAAAAAACAACAGGAAGCAGATGACGAGTACTCCAGAAGTATTGCGGTTTCAGACTATATGCATGTTAAAAGCAAGTTGTTTTTAAAAAATTACTCCACCGGGTTGTTTCATTTAACTCCTATTTTTTTTCAAGTAATTTCAATTATATTTTTTGGTTTTTCACTTTGGACGTATAATGGTTTTAATGATTTGCAGTCAACTGCTGTTGTTTTGGGTGTTATAATCGGGCTGGTTATAACCGGTGGATTTGTACAATCAATGGGAAAGCAGGTCTCTTTTTATTGGTACAACAAAGACTTTGCAATGGCGCTTAAAAGTTCAAACGCACTATTTAAAAATGGCACGTTTGGGTTGATTTTCTTTTTTGTTTTAATCTTAGGATTAAATGTTGTGTTTGATTTTTACCCTTATAAGTTTCTCGTTATCGTTTTTATATATGCACTGTTAATAGGAACCCTTCTATTGGCGTTATCTCCTCTCTATACAATCAAAAGACGCTATGTAATTTCAGTAACAGTCCTCTCTGGTACTATTGTGGCATTGGCATTGTTTTTTTTTACAGATAGTCATATATACTTCACCCATTGGACAGGGATACTGGTATGCACTATTTCTTCCTATATATATTCCAATTGGTTTTTAAAGAGAGCCAGTCAAAACAATAAGAGTTTTTCAAATAGTGAACCTCGCTATATGCTTTTTGTTTATCGAAATCTGGACTACTTTATTTATGGATTTTTAATTTATGCTTTTGTATTTACTGATAGAATTATTGCCTGGTCATCTACTTTAAACAGGGATTTGCCCTACATTGTTTATTATGAAAAAGATTATGAAATTGGGATGGATTTGGCAATGCTTGTGTTTTTTTTAATGGCGGGGGTATTAGAGTATAGTGTACACTCTTTTAGCAGAGACCTTGAACAAAAACAGAAGACAACTTTATTTTCAGACATAAGTGTTTTTAACTCCCATATGGTTGAAATGTACAAGAAACACATTCGACTGTTTTTTCTATCTGCTCTGGTTATTGCTGTTTTATTAGTTTCATTTATTACTCAACCTTGGGGATATAGTGCAGGTTTTGATGAACAAGTTTCACTCATTAGTACAAAAGTTTGTTTAATTGGAAGTTTTGGTTATCTGTTTTTGAGCTTGGGGATGCTAAACGTTCTGTATCTATACACATTAAATCAACATAGAAAGCCAATTTGGCCAATTGCGAGTGCTTTAGTTTTAAATATTATTGTTGGTGTTGTTTTAAGTCGTACTATTGGTTATGAATACAGTGCTGTGGGAATGCTAGTTGGGTCTTTTTTGTTTATGAGTATCACCTCACTAATGACTTTAAAATTCTTCAAAAAAATGGACTATTACTATTATGCCGCATATTAAAATCATAACAATAAAGATTCTTTTGATTATAATTGGAGGGGTTGTAAATGCACAAACTATGGATAAAGATGTACTCTTCTGCTATGGCGCTTTTGATGTAAATGTACCCAGAGGATATAAATATATTGTTCTAGAAGGAGCGCATTTTTCTAAAATGGATATAGAAATTCTTAAAATGAACAACCAAAAAGTACTTGCCTATGTAAGCTTGGGAGAAGTCAATGAGGCCGCCTACTTTTTTGATGATATAAAGGATTTTACATTAGGGAAAAATAAAAACTGGAACAGTTATTTTCTGGATTTGGAAAATTCTGAAACCATTGAATCCTTGATTCAAGTTTTTAAAACAAATATTAATGAGAAAGGGCTTGATGGAATGTTTTTAGACAATATAGACAACTACACAGTTTTTGGCACTTTACATCATAAAAAAGGGGAACTTATAAACTTCCTAAAAGCAGTTAAAAAAATGTTTCCTGATGCATTTTTTATGCAAAATGCAGGATTAACACTTTTAGATTACACCGCAGATTATGTTCACAGTATTGCAGTAGAATCGGTGGTCTCTAATTATGACTTTATTTCAAAAATCTATCAGTTAAGAGAGGAGCAAGACTTTTTACAACGTCTAAACTCTGTAAAACAAACTTTAGAAAAACATCCTTTGCCACTTGTTGTTATTGAATATGCAGATGCGGTTAAACTAAAAGAAAAAATAAAAAATAGATTGGAACCCACCGGGTGGATGTATTTTATAGGAAACATTGATTTACAAAAAATCCCGGAAATCACTAATTAATGTGACTATGTTTTTTACAAACTCCATGTTATTTGGACCTATAAGACTGTTTTTATTTCTGGCATTAATTTACTGGATGGATCAATGTGTTTTTAGAAAACCCAATAGTAAGCAGTGTAAAAGTATCCCCAGGGTTACAATGTATTTTAGTTTATTTATTTTACTGGGTTTTTTTCTTATACAATTGAATTTTTATGATTTACTGGTGATATTTTTGTTGATATTAGGATTATTCTTTCTAAGACTTTGGCCCTTTGACTTATCAAAAAACCTAGCAGATCAATTCAAAGTAAATTATAAAAACACTGTGCTATATATTGTGAAAACTTCAGAAAATATCCTGCATAGTTTTTTAAACCCAAGTACTTTGAAGAAGTCTACCGTATTTTCAAAAACTGATTTTAATCAATTCTTTTCATACCTTTTTGTTATTAGTGCTGCTGTTACTTCACATAGTTACTTCTTCAGGTTTAAATCTCCAAACCTCTCTGAAAACTGGTATAAAACACTTAACGCAATAAAGGAAGTATCTTCACAGAAGTGGTTTTTTTTAGAGAATTCTATGGCTGGCGACCTTTTACTAATAAATTTTTATTCGAAACTCACAAACATTAGTGATGCCATAGCATTAGCATCTTTTGGACTCATTGAAGCAATAGCAATGGGAGTTGTTCTGTTTTGGGTAGTTTTTAAAATAACGTCTAAAAATTATTTTGCTTCTTTCTCAGCAGCATTAACCATGGGGTACTTGTTTACAGTTTTGCCTTTAAACTTGAATGAAGTTGCCCAACATAAATCGGTTTTTTTAGCACTGATTATTGCGCTACCTGTGATGTTAATTTGTTTAAAACCAACAATTTTAAGAGTTGAAAGAGCAAGCTATTTTAAATGGATGATTTGCTTTTTTACAGCCATATTTTTTTTAAATTTATATGTCGCAATTTTTATCCTCCCGCTCTTTTTGATTGTGGCCTCTGTCCTTGGAATTAACAAAAACAGAGCGTTTGTAAAGCGGTTTTTGTTGGCATACATACTCGTTTTATCGCTCCTGTTTTCACTTTATTACACAGTTGCTCAAATGCGGGGGATTGACTTGTTTGTTTTTATAAATTCAAATATTTACTCCTTTTCAAGCTACACGCTTACTCCTCATTTGGTTTTGCCATTTCAAAATTTAGTGCATTATTACCAAATTTTATCAATTATCGTTCTGGTAATTGTACTTTTTAAGTATAGAAAAAATCCTAAATCCTGGTTTGCGGCTTTGGGTTTTATGATTTTTGTTTGCATACTCTTCCATATATATCATTTTGACAATCTTAAAATTGATATGGATTTACTCAATCAAGTCACCACTGTGTTTATTCCTTTGTTTTTTGGTATCTTTTTATTTGTAATTTTTGATACTTTTACTAGTGTCTTTAAGAGCCAACTCAGGCAATTTTTTTTGCAATGGGCTGCTTCTGTTAGTCTAATTATAGGGGTGTTTTTTTTATTAAAAGGCAACACTTTGTTACAAACACCACAACGAGAATATTTCGTCAAAGAAGAAGTTATGATGGCTTATGATAAAATTGATCGCACTTTTATGCCGGGAACTTTTGCCGTTGTTAACACAGTGCCAAAACACAGTATCGCAAAAAACGACAGCAATTTAATAAACTATGATTATTTTATTTCAAATTATCTGGAACAAGACAAGGTCTTTCATAAAAATATTGATAACCCTATTTTTCTAAAGGAAAACCCCGAATTTAATTTACCCAATAGTACAATAGTTTTCGTTTACTCAAAGAACGCTCAGTTTATAACGAGTGAAATCCAAGAGATTGACAAGCAGCCAATGGCACAAAAAACCCTTGAAGAATTGAATAAAAGAGGTCGCACCATTCATTTAATTATGGAAAAAAACCTGGTGAAAGTTTATGAAATAGTCAATAAACACGGGCAAAGTAAAATAAGTGATTTATTATTTTAAATGAAAAAGTTAAAAATTCTTTATAAAATTAGAACGGGACTCCTTCTAGCCACTTTGCTATTCATAGGAGGTTGTGCTATCGATAAAGAAGAATTATTTATTGACCGTGAGGTGCAACCCATAACATTTGCACCCTACAGTGATGAGCCTTTAGTTGAATTCATTTTAAACCCTATTAGTAGAAAAAGTGTAAACTCAAATCAACAAATAAGAAAATCGCTTGAATACATCAAAATACCCTATGGGCAGATAAGTATAAACGCATTTAACTCCAACTATAGTATTGCTAAAAGCACAAAAGTTTTGGTCATTACAGATGTGTCAATTTTGGAGCAAGCCGCTTTAGATTCCCTAATGGTGTTTGCAAAAAACGGAGGTACTTTAGTAATCACAAATATTTCAGAGAGCCCAAAGTTTGGTTATCTGGGCGGTCTCAAGCCGGGTGCAAACTACGAGAGAAATAATTCAGCCAGTGGTTTTGCTTTTATCACAAACTTCATTCCCGGATTTATTAATAAAAGCTATCAAAATGAAATCACTCATTTTGGATATCAAGCGGAAAATTTCAATAATGATGTAAAAATAATTGCTGTTGCCGCAAACAACCCAAACTACCCTGTAATAATTGAAAACCCGGTAGGTAAGGGCCAAATTATAAGTTTTAACACAGTACAAGACCTGGAAAAAAACCTGCGGGGATTATTTGTTGCTGCCATTTTAACGGGTCTTGAGCATGTTCCTTATCCAATAGCAAACGCCAGTAGTATATTTCTAGATGATTTTCCATCTCCGGTTTATACCTCAAAAATGGAGCCTATTAAATCTGAATTCAATCTCGATCAGGCAAGTTTTTATACAAAAGTATGGTGGCCGGATATGCTTCAACTTGCAAAGGAAGAAAACCTTAAATATGCTGCGTTTGTTTGCTTTGATTATCAAAACAACACAAATCCACCTTTTCAATTTACTGAATGGGATCGAAACAAAATCAACACAAACCAAAGGGTGTCAGATTGGTTGATGTTTCAGGTGGTAGAGACAAATCATGAGCTCGCTTTTCACGGCTACAACCACGTTTCATTACAAAAAAAGGATTGGCCGGGGCTTGACTATATGAAAATGAGTTTGCAATCGGCCAATAAAAAATGGATTGCAGGCCGGTATGGAAACCTGCCGATTACTTATGTGCCCCCTTCAAATATCATAGATAGTTTAGGCTTTGTAGCACTGCAAGAGGTATTTCCCTCCATAAAATACAACAGTAGCTTGTATTTGGCAGATTTTGAAGATGGTGGTGCTCGTGAGTTTGACAAAGAGCCCTATAATGACCATTTTTTCAATTATCCCCGGATAGAAAGTGGTTTTGATGTTAATCAAAATAAAGAATTCAATATCCTGTCACTATATATCTACACAGGAATCTGGTCTCATTTTGTGCATCCGGATGACGTTTATCAAATCCCCAGTAATGAAACAAACAGTGCGGGAGACTATGAATTGCGGAATAAAAAAAATCTGGGCTGGAGGAAATCAAAAGATGGCTCACCCGGGCTACTTCCCAGATTTAAAAGCTTCATAAAAAGAATAAAAAACACATATCCAATGTTACAAGTCTTAAAATCAAAGGACGCTGCTTCTCTCACTGAACAATGGCGAAATAGAAAATATGTGCACTATAACAAAAGTTCTTCTTATGAAGTAGCCTCAAATTCTCCCGCTTCAAAAAACTCCCAAGCTTACTGGTTTGTTTATGTCAAATCCAAAAATGTACCTGAAACTGAAAATAATTTAACCCAATTAAAATACAGTTTTACAAAAACTCCGTTTTTAGACGGCTATTTATTTAATATCAAAACCCCCAATCACAAAATTGAAATTCGCAAGCCGTTAGCAGCCCAAAAAGAGGAACAACTGTTAACACTTCAAGGTGGGGGTTTTAATAAATACCTTGAGGAAAGAAAAATATTTGAACTTGAGAATGCTGAAAGTGTAGATAAAAGTATAACAGAACTCAAAAATAAAATTCTCAACTCAAACGCTGAAACAATCAATAAAGAAGACTGGAAAACACTTTTTATGTATCTGGGCTGGGAAGATCGCACGGAAGAAATTTGGTTACTTTTAGATGAAAAGTTTTCAAAAAACCCAACACAAATATTGGTAGAACTCTCAAAAGAATATATATATAAAAGCAAGTTTCCGGATCCCCATACTCAAAAAAGGTGGATGTTAAGACAATCTCAGTTTGAGAGTGATAATATAGACTTAAAAATAGATTACCTCATTTTCTTTGGTGACTCGAAAGCAGTTAACCTTTCCACAGAAGAAATTTTAAAATGGTACACTCTTGAAAATGAAGAAAATAGAAAGCGACAAGTCCTTCTTTATTTAATTCATAATGAGCCCATTGACGCGATGGTATTGTTAAATGACACGGTACCATGTTCAAGTAAAGCACTTGATGAATATGCCCATGACATCGCCTGGCTTTATGCAAACAATGAATATTTTGAAAAAGCAATTGCCTGGGCAAATTGTACAACAAAACTGGAAGAAAAAAGCATAGATGAGTGGCGGGTGAAAACAGGAGAATATGAATTTCTTAAAAACAAGAATTACCCCAGATACTTAGATTTTCTTTTAGTAAATGATAAAGAAAAAGCTCTGGAGGAACTTGAAGAACTAAACCCTTGTCAGGAATCACTAAAAAGTCTTTATCCCACGATTGTTTATTTGTATGCAGCAGATAAAAAGTATGAAAAAGCAATTCAATGGGCAGATTGTGATGAGGAGATTCCGTTTCATGAAAAATTATATTGGTATCACGAGTTAGGTGATTTTGCTATGCTAGAGTCAAAATTTAAAGAGTATTATCTAGTCAACCCCAATAATGATGATGCCAACTTTTTTATGGCAAACTATTTTGCTTACAATGGTCAATTCATAAAAGGATGGATGTTAGCTTCTTATTTGAACCCTTCGACGAGAAAGACAGAGTTTCAGAAAAAACTCAATGAAGATGTACAATACATCACTTTACGGCAGCAACGATTTCTACTGGCTTACCATAATGGTTTTTTCCTTCCGGAAACAAGGCTGAGCCTTCAAAACAAGCTTCGTGAACAGTATGGAACTTCTATTTCTTGGGATAATAAATTAATTTCAGATAAATTTGAGCCCACTTCTTTCAAATCTATATTAGCTCTTGAGTTTGGTGATAAAAAGGAGAACAGACACAAGTTTGGAGTCACAAATTACAATGCTTTCAAGCTTCCACAAATCCCCATTACCAATGAAAATAATGTGGATGTAACTCTTTATGGAGTAGAATATACCTTTAAAAAAGCAGAACGCTTTAAAAAACTCAATTATAGTGCAACAACAGGAATTGAAATAGATGAGGACCAAAATGTTTTTTTCAATTTAAGCGCAACAGCCAGCTATGCAAATGAAAAATTATTTAGTTCAGCAACTCTTTCTCACCAACCGGCCGTCACAGGGCCAGCATACAATTTAGATATTTACAGAACAAGACTCAGTATTTATGAAGAACTCAAAATAAATAAAAACCTTACAGGTATTCTTTATTTTGAGGGAAGTATTTACAGTGATGAGGTATACAATGGCGGAATAACAGCAAAAGCACAAAGGAAAATAAAGCTGGGAGTTTATTCAAGTATTGAGCCATTTGCAGAAGCCTCCGGATCTTTAGGAAACAAAAATAATGAAAACTCATTTCCTTATTGGGCCATTAAAAAACAAGCATATGCTGGTATGGGACTAAACTATAACGTTATAAATACCAACAGCAATATTGAGTTTAACTTAAATTTTGCCGGTTTTTATAATGCATATGCCAATAACTTCAATCGCTTTGGAGGATCTTTAAAAATGCCAATTTTCAAACACTTCTATGTCAATGCTGATGCAGAGTTTTATACGTTGAAAGACTTCTATTCAAATGGGTTTAATTTTGGATTGAAATACTACTTTTAAAAATGATTTTTTCTCACCATTTCATCAGTTCCTATTAGGTGACTAAAAATAAAATTCTGGCAGTTCCCAATAAATACTTTAGGACTTCATTGAAAGCAGGGGGATTTAGTTTTAATACAAAATACTTTTTCCTTCAATTTTAAGTTATTTCAAATGAAATGAAACCATTAAAGTTCCTTAAACTTTAGTATTTTTACAGCTGAAAACAACAAAACCTTATGAGCACCTCATTTGAGAAATACCAAAAACGCAGGTTAATATCTTCTTATTTTTCTGTGGTGATTAGTATTTCGCTGGTGTTGTTTCTTCTTGGGCTTTTGGGTCTTTTGGTGCTGAATACCAAAAAAGTCGCAGACCATTTTAAGGAGCAAATTGCATTGACCATCTATTTAAAAGATACTGCAAAAGAAGTGGAGATTAACCAAATGCAAAAAAGCTTGTCACTGGCAGAATACACAAAAAATGCAACCTTTGTCTCAAAAGAAGTGGCTGCAGAAAATCTAAGTTTAGAAATTGGTGAAGACTTTATTGATTATCTTGGAGATAACCCGCTTCAAAACTCCATAGACGTCTATCTCAATGCAGATTTTGTCACACCGGAGTTAATGGACTCTATAACCACTGAAATTTTATCCAAAGGCTTTGTAGATGAGGTGGTTTATGACAAACCATTGATTGCACTACTGAACGACAATGTAAAAAAGATAAGTCTTTGGGTGCTTATAATTAGTGGAATTTTCACTTTTATAGCAGTCCTTTTAATCAACAGCTCCATAAGGCTTTCTGTATACTCAAAGCGATTTATCATCAAAACCATGCAAATGGTGGGCGCCACTAAAAGCTTCATCAGAAAACCCTTTATTTGGAAGAGCATCAAACTGGGAATGGTGGGCATTGTACTAGCGTGGATTGGAATGGGAATTGTGATTTATTATTTAAACCAAACCTTCCCTGAACTACTTTTACTGGATCAACCCTTAATTTTGCTAGCGTTATTTCTATTTATTTTTGCAATTGGCGTTTTCATTACCTGGTTGAGCACCTTTTTTGCAACGCAGCGTTTTTTAAATTTAAGAACAGACGAATTGTATTATTAGACCATAGACAAAAGATTTTAGACAAAAGATTTATTTAAACATATGGGTGAACAGAAAAGAAAATTAGAAAACAAAGAAGAATTTATTTTCCAAAAAGAAAACTACAAATGGATGTTTATAGGCATTGGTTTCATTGCTCTGGGATTCATTTTAATGTTGGGAGGTGGCAGTGACGACCCCAATGTGTTTAATCCTGATATATACAACTGGCGACGCATCAGATTGGCACCGGCATTGGTTCTTATTGGCTTTGCCGTTGAAGTGTATGCCATCCTCTTAAATCCAAAGAAGTAATATATGACCTATCTTGATGCACTTATTCTTGGGGCTGTTCAAGGACTAACAGAGTTTTTACCTGTTTCCTCAAGTGGTCATTTAGAAATTGGCAAGGCTATTCTGGGAGATCAAAGTATTCCACAGGAAAGCTTATTATTTACAGTAGTTGTTCATTTTGCAACCGCTTTGAGTACCATCGTTGTTTTTAGAAAAGATATAGTTGAAATTCTAAAAGGACTTTTTCAGTTTCAATGGAATAGCGAATTCAAATTTTCGCTCAAAATCATTCTTTCTATGGTTCCCGCGGCTTTTATCGGGTTTGTTTTTAGTGATGAATTGGAAGCTTTTTTTAGTGGAGATCTTCCCCTGGTTGGTTTTATGTTGATTGTTACTGCCCTGTTACTTTGGCTAGCAGACCGTGCAAAAGACACCGTCAAAGAGGTGAGTTTTAAAAGTGCTTTCGTTATTGGAGTGGCTCAGGCCATTGCTATACTTCCCGGTATTTCGCGTAGTGGAGCAACGATAGCAACTTCGGTTTTACTTGGAATTGATCGTGGGCGAGCGGCTCGTTTTTCATTTTTAATGGTGGTTCCGCTTATTTTAGGAAAAATGGCCAAAGACATTTTAAGTGGAGAAATTTCACCGGAAATGAACAATCTGGGTATTCTCATAGCCGGGTTTTCAAGTGCCTTTATTTTTGGAATCCTTGCCTGCACCTGGATGATAGCACTGGTTAAAAAAAGTAAACTCTCTTATTTTGCGGTGTATTGCTTTATCGTTGGGATACTGTCTATTGTATTTGGTTATTATTAATGCAAAACATTTATCAAAAAAGTATCTGAACTTAAATCCAAAGAAAGCTAGCGGCCTGCATTTCTTTCATCAATTTCTTCTTTTAATTGCTTTCTCAATGTGTAGTTTGGAAAGATTACAGCCAAAAAAAACAAAATCACAACACCCGAAGACACATTAAGCTCCCAGCTACCTGTCAAAAGGCTATAAATCATATAGGTGGCATAAATGATAAACAACACCAGAGAAACTTTTAAAACAGAACTAGCTCCTTTGAGTTTGTTTTTAAGTTGGTCGTCACTTAGGTTTTTAATTTGTTCCTCTTTCATGGATTAATTTTTATAATCACTGTCTTTTTACAAGGGCATAAAAACCGTTATCTAAAGGCAGATAGCCCTGGTCATATACAAAATAATAGACGGTACCTGCTTTGGTAGTATAGATGGTGGTAAATAAATTAAAGTCAAATCCCAATTTAGTGAGTTTGTCATGAGTGGTTTTGGTTTTGTCTTTTGGATTGAGAGATTTTAAAATGCGGTAGTTTTTACGCAGTTTATTGTGCGTGTTGCGTATAAGGTTTCTATCGTCTTTATTAAATTTGTTGTTGTAAGAGTTTCTACAATAGTCGCTGCAAAACTTTTTATCAGCCCGCCCTCTTATTTTTTCACCACAAGTGATACATTTTCTTTCCATAAGAATCTATTTAAACTGCCGGGGAGAAGTATAAAGATAAAAAAACTTTTTTATCAAAGAGGATATTCAAAAGAAGCGAGTTGTTTTATTCCAGGCTAAACTTCCAATTATAATGTTGCTAAATAAAGCCCCATTTTTATTTTCCAGTAAGGTACTTGTTCTTGAAGGTGTTCAAAAATGGGTTTGATATTTTCCTCACTGTCTGGCAATTGATTCCTGGCATTTTTAATAAGAACAATTTCCTTCTGTGTTATAAAATCAAAAAGGTTGATGGGTTTTCCTTCTTGATGCATTTTTTGAAGATGTCCATAAATGGTGTCCTCCTTGAGATTTCTCTGTACAGCAATTTCAGAAATTGACAATCCTTTTTCAAACAGTTCATAGCTGATAAGTTGTGTTGGAACCTTTGGTTTCTTTTTGATTGCATCTTGTTCTTCTGAAGCCAAATGAGCTTTTATGGCTGCTAAAAATCGTTTGCCATACTTTTCACTTTTAGTAAAACCCACGCCGTTCACATCAAGAAACTCTTCTTCGGTTTGAGGCAAAAGAGTTTCCATATCCTTTAAAGTTGCATCACTAAAAACGATATAAGCAGCTACATTTTCTTCGATGGCAATTTCACGGCGCACTTGTCTCAGTTTTTCAAACAACCCAAAAGATTCGGGTTCTTCAGAAGCTTGTCTTATAACAGATTTTTCCTTGATTTGTAAAGAAGCGAGCTTCACTTTATAACCTTCAAAAAGAATTTTATTTGCCAATGGCGTTAGCAGTAAGCGACCATTTTCGTGAAAACGAATTTCTAAAACACCTTGATTGATTAACTGAATGATGTATTGCTGCAAATCGATCCAAGAGATGTCTTTTGCAATCCCATAGGTTTTGATGTTTTGATATCCTTTGTCATAGATTTGAGCATTTTTAGATCCCCTCAGCACATCTATCAAGGTGCCCAACGGTTCCTGTTCTTTGAGGCGATAGATAGCAGAGCACACTTTTTGTGCTAAGACGGTTCCGTCAAAAAACTGAGGGGGTCTTTTGCAATTGTCACAGTAATTACAGTTTTCAAAAATATGCTCGCCAAAATAATTGAGCAAAGCAATGCGACGACAGCTTAAAGCCTCTGCAAATTGTTGCATACGTTCAAGCTTGGCCAGTTGAAATTCTCGATTGGCAGCTTTTTCCATAAACTGTCTCAGCTTTACAACATCTGCAAAACTGTAAAAAAGCAATGTTTGAGCAGGCAGACCGTCCCGGCCGCTTCTTCCAATTTCCTGATAGTAACTCTCCATATTTTTTGGAAGGTTGTAATGAATTACCCAGCGCACATTACTTTTGTCGATTCCCATTCCAAAAGCAATTGTAGCTACAATGATGGGTGTGCGGTCATTTACAAAATCCTCCTGAATGCGACTGCGCTCCCCGGCCTCTAAGCCGGCATGATAGGCTTGTGCCTGAAATCCATTTGAGGTAAGTTTTTCGGCAAGGGTTTCGGTGCTTTTTCTGCTAAGGCAATAAATGATACCGCTTTCTTCTTTTCTGTTATGTAAAAATCTCAGGATTTGCGGCAATCGATTTGTACCGGGTCGCACTTCAAGAAAGAGGTTTTTACGGTCAAAAGAGGCAAGGTGTTTTTTTGCCCCCGGTATATTGAGTTGAACGAGAATGTCTTCTTGAGTAGCCTTATCTGCTGTGGCAGTAAATGCAGCCACGGGAATTTCCGGAAACGTTTCTTTTAGTTTGCCAAGCTGGGTATAGGCCGGTCGAAAATCGTGCCCCCAGGCAGAAATACAATGGGCTTCATCTATGGCAAAGAGAGAAACCAGTTCATTATTCAACTGTGGCATTAGATGAGGTAAGCTTTCCGGGGCCACGTAAAGTAGTTTAAGTTTTTGGTTTCGTAGGTTGTGAAGCACCTCATTTTGAATTTCTGGGCTTTGGCTACTGTTATAAAATGCAGCAGCAATACCGTTTGCATGCAAGGCATCTACCTGGTCTTTCATCAAAGCGATAAGTGGAGAAATGACAATTGCAGTACCCGGAAGCATCAAGGAAGGGAGCTGAAAACAAACTGACTTTCCACCGCCGGTGGGCATGATTGCTATCACATCTTTACCCGAAAGGATATCGTTTACTACGGGCTCTTGATGGGCTCTAAAACGATCAAAACCAAAGTGTTTTTTTAAGAGACTTATGGACGATACATTTGAAATCATTCTGCGAAAATATGGAATTCGTATAAAGCACCAACATACAAAAACCAAATTCCAAGGAGGTTTCCCTGCTGTTTGGAATTTGGAATTTGTGATTTCCCTTATTTGGAGAGGAGTAACAATTCGTTGCAAACCACCTCTGTGATGTACCGTTTGTTTCCGTCTTTGTCTTCCCAGCTGCGGTTGGTGAGTTTGCCTTCCACGGCAATTTCTTTACCTTTATCGACATAGTTTTCCACTACTTTCACCAGCCCGCCTCTCACGACAA